>Ga0157369_10000670_pt1 | contig 44076 bp, 41 predicted proteins | sample C25metaG_FD_113461 | JGI IMG/M metagenome (GOLD analysis project Ga0157369, IMG submission 113461) | Corn rhizosphere microbial communities from Kellogg Biological Station, Michigan, USA - C2-5 metaG | ecosystem: Host-associated > Plants > Roots > Rhizosphere > Soil | place: USA: Michigan... | reverse complement strand
CTGCGCTACTGGGAGCAGGAGTTTCCTCAACTCAACCCCGTCAAACGCCGTGGAAACCGCCGGTATTATCAGCGCCAGGACGTGCTGATGATCCGGCAGATCCGCGCGCTTCTTTACGATCAGGGGTTCACCATCGGCGGCGCACGCTTGCGTCTGTCCGGCGATGAAGCCAAAGACGACACGACCCAATACAAGCAGATGATTCGGCAGATGATTGCCGAGTTGGAAGATGTACTGGTGGTTCTCAAGAAATAAAAAGCAGCGTTTGAATACTTCCAGTTTTCAAAAGCTTGCGCTATATTCTTGAGCGTTCTTCGAGGTGAAGAACGAGTTGCAAAACCAGTCGGGGCGTAGCGCAGTCCGGTAGCGCACTAGCATGGGGTGCTAGGGGTCGAGTGTTCGAATCACTCCGTCCCGACCATATAATTCAATAAAAAGGCCAATGCATTCAGCATTGGCCTTTTTTTGCACGTCAATTTCGCGAGAAAAAACTGCAGTCGAACCGCTCGTTATCCCACGACACAACCACGCATTAAATCGCTTTCGCCCAACGTCAATTGTTCTTGGCGTTCAACTTGCGCAACTCTTCATAAGTCGCCGATTGCACAAACCAGAACCCGGAGATGATGCACCAGCTCAGCGTACCGACAACAAAGGTGCCGACAGCGGCGAAAAAACTTTGGCTCAGCATCACCAGTGCGGCGATCCAGATGACCGCGAGGGCGATGTAAAGGACGGTGTTGTTAACGCCGATGACGAAGTCTTTCATGTGCATTCCTTGAATGTAGTGTCCTCTGGCATCTCTTCGTGAGATGCCAGTGTCGCTATCATATTGCCATCGCGTCAGGCTTCGCTAGTCACAACGTTTTGCTTGCGTCATCGCAGGAAAAAAACGAAGGGTTACTGCGCAGGCTTTTTCTTGATGTCATGCGAGTCACTCGACGTCGCGGCGTCCTTTGCAGTTTCGTGCGATTGTGCGCCAGCGTTGCCGCCTGAGGACTCCTCGCCTTTCTTGTTCGCCTTGTCATCGTTGGATTGCTTACTACTGGATTGATTGACCCCTGGCAGGGCCGTCGGCGGGGCTGCCGATTCCGCAGTTGTCTTTTCGGCGGCCATGACCCATGCCGGACCGATGAGCAGCAGGCTGAAGAGAGACAGGGCAGCCATTTTCTTGTTCATCATCTGTGCGCTCCACTGAGGGGTGTTCAGTTTGGAAGTGCGGAGAGGCGAAACGTGCGGGCCACCGGACGAGTGGCAAGAAGGCAAATTGCTGGCCCCCGGACATTCGCTTCCCCGGCAAAATCGCCTTTTTTCAAAAGGTTAGGTTGGCTATATGCGGACGATTGTCATAACCGTTGCAACGCTTTCCCTGGCTGTCCTCGCCTGTGGTGTTCAGGCGAAGGAGTTAAGCAAGAGTCATCGTTTTGCCTGCGTATGGGGTTCGGACATCGCCGCCGGCGCGCAGCAGTCGAAACTTTCGGGGATTTCGCTGTATGGCGCACGCAAACGCCTGCAGGTGCGCAAGTTCCAGCAACCGTGGATGCGTATGACTGCGATGGGGATCACCGAACAGACCTACGACAGTACATCAAAGCTCAAACCGGCAGCGGTCAAGCAAACCTACTACGAACAATGCGTGCGCCACGAACTGGCGCAGCGCTGAAGCAAAAAGCCCAACCTGTGAGGTTGGGCTTTTTCATGGCTGAACAAATATCAGCGTCACTTTTCGCTTTCGCAATTGACCATCCACGACACTCCAAAGCGATCCACCAGCATACCGAAACGCGCGGCCCAGAACGTCGCCTCCAGCGGCATATCGACGCGACCATCCCTGGCCAGTGCGTTGAACACTCGCTCGGCTTCAGCAATGCTGTCGACGTTCAGCGAAATCGAGCAACCACTCATGCCCTGAGTCGGGCGGTCGGGTGTGGTGTCCGAGGCCATGATCATCTGATCACCCACCTTCAGGCAGGTGTGGATGATCAGGTTATGGTGCTCTTTGGACACGTGCTCGGCGGCGGGCGTTTCGCCGAACGTCATCATGGCCTCCAGTGTTCCCTGCAAAGCTTGTTCATAAAAGGTGAAGGCCTCGCGGCAATCACCGTTGAAGATCAGGTACGGGTCGATTCTCATGTCTCTGCTCCCGGCAGTCAGGCGCGGAGCGTGGCGGGTGTTCGCCGGGTCCCGCGTTGGGCGGTTAAAACATAGCAGAGCGTTGGACGCCGGAAAGGGCAGAGTCTTCCATATGTTTTTGTTCTGAAAAGTGCTTCGACGATAACGCGGCCGTCGCCTGAAATTCCGTCGTGGCGCTGGAGTACCATGACGCACCGCCATCGTCTGCCGAGTCCAATGCCCCATGCCTGATCTTTCGCGTTTCACGTCCTTGTTCGATCAGGCGCAGCGCGCCTTGCGTTTGGTTTGGGGGACATCGCGTGGCTTGTTTCTGGGGCTGGTGCTGGCAACGTTGGTGGCCGGCTTGCTGCCGGCACTGGCGGCATGGTTGGGGCAACGAATTGTCGATGCCGTGGTTGCAGCGATGCAGTTGCACGCGCAACACGGCAGTGCGCCGCTGTGGCCCGTGTTGCGTTATGTGTTGTTGGAGGCCGGTGTGTTGGCGTTGTTGTCCGGCACACAACGGGCACTGTCGGTGCAGCAGTCGCTATTGCGGGTGCAACTGGGGCAGAAGGTCAATACGCTGATTTTGCAGAAAGCACAGACCCTGTCGCTGGTGCAGTTCGAAAACTCCGAGTTCTACGACAAGCTGGTGCGAGTGCGTCGCGAGGCGTCGACCCGGCCATTGGCGCTGGTCATGAAGTCGCTGGGCTTGATTCAAAACCTGATCATGCTGATCAGCTTTGGTGTGCTGCTGGTGCACTTTTCCCCTTGGGCGCTAGTGCTGTTGGTGGTCGGTGCGTTGCCGGTGTTCTTTGCCGAGGCACATTTTTCCGGGGATGCCTTTCGCCTGTTCACCCGCCGCGCGCCGGAGAGTCGGCAGCAGAATTACATCGAAACCTTGCTGTCCCACGAGACCTATATCAAAGAGGTCAAGCTGTTCGGCTTTGCACCGCTGTTGCTGCAACGCTACCGCGACACGTTCGCCAGGCTGTATGCCGAAGACCGCCGCCTGACGTTGCGGCGCGATGGTTGGGGTTTCGGCCTGGGCCTGCTCGGTACCGCGGCTTTCTACGCGGCCTATGCCTGGGTGGTGATCGATGCCGTGCATGGCCAGATCAGCCTAGGGCAGATGACCATGTATCTGGTGCTGTTCAAACAAGGCCAAAGCGCCGTGAGCAGCAGTCTCAGTGCGATCAGTGGTCTGTACGAAGACGGCCTCTACCTGACGAGTCTCTATGAATATCTGGCCGAGCCGGTGCAGTTGGATACCGGCCACCTGACCGCTGGAGTGTGCCCGGGCGATGGCTTGCGATTTGAAAACGTCGGCTTCCGTTATCCCGGGGCCAGTCGGCCAGCGCTGGAGAACATTGATCTGCAACTGGTGCCAGGCAAGAGCGTGGCGCTGGTCGGCGAGAACGGTTCAGGCAAGACTACGCTGATCAAGTTACTGACCCGGCTCTACCGCCCCGATCAAGGGCGCATCCTGCTCGACGGCAGTGATTTGCAGGATTGGCAGGAGACCGCATTACGTCGACGTATTGGCGTGATTTTTCAGGACTACATCCGCTACCAGTTCAGCGTCGGAGAAAACATCGGCGTTGGCGATACCCTGGCGTTCAACGACCATCAGCGGTGGCAAGAGGCCGCCGCCCAAGGCATGGCGGCGCCCTTCATCGAAGGGCTCGACAAGGGTTATGCCACGCAGTTGGGGCGCTGGTTTGCCGGTGGCCAGGAGTTGTCTGGCGGGCAGTGGCAGAAGATTGCTTTGTCCCGCGCATATATGCGCCGCGATGCCGATATTCTGATCCTCGATGAGCCGACGTCCGCCCTTGATCCGGCGGCCGAAGCGGCAGTGTTCGAGCATTTCAGCCAGCACAGTGAAGGGCGCATGACCTTGCTGATTTCCCATCGATTTTCCAGCGTGCGCAATGCTGACCACATCATCGTGCTGCAACAAGGCCGGATTCTTGAGCAGGGTGGCCACGATCAACTGATCGCAGCGGCCGGGCATTACGCGCAATTGTTCGATTTACAGGCTCGCGGCTACCGTTAAGTGTCCCGCCCGCTGCGCACGGTTGCCGGCCCGGCCATCCGCGGGGCAGGCTTGCTTTGCATTAGGCTGTCGAGCGCCTTGCGGTAATTCTGCCCGCCGAGCGCCATGCTGTTGTTGTGCGTCGCGCCCGGCACCATCAACAGGCGCTTGGGTTGTTGCGCGGCGTTGAACAGTTGCTCGCTGAAGCGTGGCGGCACGAAAGCGTCGGCCAGACCGTGGACCACCAGCAGCGGCATATGAATATCGGCGATCTTGTCGATCGAATCGAATTTCTGCGACAGCAGCCAGCGCACCGGCAGCGAAGTGTTGGCCACGGACGCGGCAACATCCGCCAGCGTGGTGAAGGTGGACTCGATCACCAGTCCGCGCACCGGTAACGCGGAATGCTCGCGGGCGGCGGTTTGCCCGAGTTCTGCGGCCAGATCGATTGCCACAGCGCCACCGAGGGAATGCCCGTAGATCAGGCGTTTGGCCGGGTCCGGCTGCAGCAGCTTGAAGCGCTCCCACGCCACACGCGCGTCTTCGTAAACACTGCTTTCCGACGGCAGATCACCGTGACTCTTGCCGAAACCTCGGTAGTCGATGGCCAGCACTGAATAACCCGCCGCACGCAGTTGTTCGATGCGGAACAACTGCCCGGTGAGGTTCCAGCGCACGCCATGCAGATAGAGAATGGCCGGCGCATTGGCTTTTTCCGCCGGCCACCACCAGGCATGAATGTTTTCCCCGGCCTTGAAGCTCTTCGGCTGCAGGTCGAGTTCCTGCACGCTGCCGGGCAAGCCGCGATACCAACCGGCGGTGCCCGGTTCGATGCGAAACAGCAATTTGCGTTCGGTGTGTTCCAGTACGGCACAACTGGTCGGCACGCCGATTATCAGCGCAACCATGCAGGCGAACGCCAAACGGCGGCGGCGCAAACGCGTCATGAAGGACAGGAACATTAAACGTTTCACCAAGGCGCAGACAAAGAACGCTTTTTACCAGATGCCTGGGCCTTCGCGTGAGTTTTTCGACCACCGCCCCGGCGCAACGATTACCAAATGCTGCAAAGACTCACACGACCTGCAGAACGATCTTGCCGATATGGTCGCCAGCTTCCATGTGCGCGTGAGCCTGAGCGGCGTCGGCGAGAGGATAGACCTTGTCGATCATCGGCAGACAGCGCCCGGCAGCCAGCGCCGGCCATACGTGCTCACGCAGTTGAGCGGCAATCGCGGCTTTTTCAGCAGCCGTACGGGCACGCAAGAGGGAGCCGGTGATCACCGCGCGTTTGGCCATCATTGCCAGCAGATCAAAGTCGTTGGCCCGCGCGCCGCCGAGGAAACCGAGCATGACCAGACGGCCATCCATCGCCAGTGCGCTGACGTTATCGTTGAGATATGAGCCGCCCATGATGTCGAGGATCACATTGACACCTTGGCCGGCGGTCTTATCGGCGATGACCTGTGGGAATGGCTCATCGCGATAATTGATCGCTTCGCCACCCAGCTCGCGAATCGCTGCGCATTTGTCCGGGCTGCCGGCGGTGGCAAACGCTTCTATGCCGAATTCTCGGCACAGCATCAGTGCGGTTGTGCCGATGCCGCTGGTGCCACCGTGGATCAAAGCGCGTTGACCACGGCTGGCGCCGCCGAGACCGAACAGGTTGGCCCACACGGTGAAGAAGGTTTCCGGGATCGCGGCCGCCTGCACCCAGTCCACGCCATCAGGAATCGGCAGGGTCTGGCCGGCGGGGACCGTGCAGTATTCGGCATAACCGCCGCCGTTGGTCAGCGCACAGACTTTGTCGCCCACAGCGAACTGACGGACGCCGGCCCCGAGTGCCACGACTTCACCGGCGACCTCCAGCCCGGGAATCGGGTTCATCCCGGGTTTCATCGGGTATTTGCCGGCACGCTGCAAGGCATCCGGCCGGTTGATTCCGGCGGCGTGTACGCGGATCAGCACTTCGCCTTCTGCGGCGACTGGCAGCGGTACGCGGCGGGGTTGCAAGACCTCGGGCCCACCGGGTTCGGTGATTTCGATTCGGGTCATTTCATTGGGCAGGGACATATCGATTCCTGTTGGCATAAGTTCTGTAGATGGGAGCGTGCTGCGCAAGCAATGATTCCCTTCAATTTGCACAGCAGCGCGGCTCGATAGGGGCGGGCAGCCATTTCATCGCTTGCTCCAGCAGCAGCGCCACGACGATCGCGCCAGCGGCAATGACGAACAACAACGCGTGATGACCGCCGCTGGCATTGAACAGCGCTGAATAGGCAAACCCGGCCAGCGCCTGAAACGTGGCGAATGACACCGTGGCTCGGCTCCAGGCGATTTGCTGGCGATGATGCTCCGGCACCAGTTCATGCACCCGAGCCAGCGCCAGCGGTACGATGCCGGGCGGAAATGAACCGAGAATCACCGCCAGCACCGCCAGCGCCAGAAACGAGTGAGTCAGCGCCAGCAACCCAAGGGCAACCGCCTGTACCAATAACACCAGGCGAATGCCGGACCGTGCGCCGAGGTGATCGGCGAGGAAGCCATAACTCACCGGGCCGACAATCGCGCCCAAGCCATACATCACCCAGATCAACGCGCCGATATGCGCCCCGGCACCGAGTCCACGTGCCACGTAGTCCACCAGAAACACCATGGCAGGCACCAGGCCTGCGGCCATAAAGGCGTATTGAGCGAACAGCAGATACACACCCCGCGGTGTCGGTTCTACGGGCAGTGTTTCCTGCGCAACGACCGGGTGCCGGAAGTCAGACGGCCAGCCAAACCAGCTCAGCGCCGTCAGCAACAAGGCCAAAGCCCCCAGGCCCAGCCATGTCGCTTGCAAGCCAAGGCTCAACAGCGGCGGCACCAGCGTCCCGGAACCGGCAATGCCGAGACCGATACCCAGAAAAATCGCGCCACTGGCCAGCCCTTTACGCGCCGCAGGGACATGCGGCAATACCGTCGCGGCCACCAGCACCATGATCGCGCCGCCGGCAATTCCTGACAGCAGCCGCCAGCCGAAGAACCAGCTCACCGACAACGGAAACGCGCAGGCAAAAAATGCCGCCGTGACCACCAGCATCATCAACCGCAAGGCATTTTTATTACCGAGCTGACGCGCTGCCGGGCGGCCGAGCAGGGCACCGATCAGATAGCCCACCAGATTGGCCGCACCGAGGTAGACCACATCATTGGCGCTGAACCACTGCGCTTCAATCAGCGAAGGAATCAACGGCGTGTAAGCGAAACGCGCCAGCCCGATGCTGACCAGGCTGGCGCAGAGGCCGGCGAAGATCGGCAGCCAGATGCCGGTTGAGTTTGAAGTGCGCATGTTAGCGATCTCGAGGATTGTTTATGGCGTTCAGCATATCGGCTATCGTTGCTGCGTTAATGCAGCGAATCGGCGGCACAGTGATGCGAATTTGCATCGTGGGGAGACAGCATGAATTGGGATGACGCACGGGTATTTCTTGCCGTTTGCCGCGAGTCGACGTTGCGCGGCGCAGCACGGGTTTTGGGGGTGGATCAGGCAACTGTCGGGCGGCGCATCACCGCACTGGAAAAGTCCCTGAGCGCGACGCTGTTTCTGCGTACCTCTGATGGATACGCATTGACGGCGGTGGGCGAAGCAGCGCTTAAAAGCGTGGAGAAAATGGAGCATTCGGCGCTTGAGCTGGAGCGGCAGATTCAGGGCCTGGATGATCGCCTGACCGGCACGGTGCGCGTCAGCACCACCGATTCGCTGGCCATCGATTTTCTGATTCCGGCGATTGCCCGTTTGCACGAGCAGCACCCGGACGTGCGAGTGCAACTGGATGCGTCCACACAGATCCTTAGCCTGGCCAAGCGTGAGGCGGATATCGCCGTGCGCAACACCCGTCCGGACAATCCTGACCTGATCGCCCGGCGCATTGCCCGATGGCCAGTGGGGCTGTTCGCCTCTCAAGCCTATATAGACGCCAATGGCGTGCCGCAGCCGGACTCGGCGTTCGAAGGGCATGATCTGGTGGTCTATCAGCCGTATCTGCAAAGCAAAAAGGACCTGACCCTGGTATCGGAGCCGTTGAGTCGCGGACGGATCGTCGCCAGCCTCAGTTCCAGCCTGCTCGTTCGCCGGTCAATTGCGGCAGGGTTGGGTGTAGGAGAAATCCCGGTGTACATGGGCGAGCGCGATGGTCTGGTCAGGCTTTGGCCGGAGCGCACGACGCCAGCGCCGTATGAGGTATGGCTGGTGACTCACGCGGACCTGCGGCATACCGCACGGGTGAGGGCGGTGATTGACCAGATTGTCGACGTGTTCGCGTCGGAGAATGACTAGGCAGAAGCTGTTGTGGCACGGCTACAACCTCTGACGAAACGGCCTACACCAGAGGCAGAATCTCCCGGCTTGTCGGCATTCTGGATAGGGCCTATCGTTTCATCAGCTCGGTGAGGGGCGTTGGAAACTCACCGATTTAATACCAGGGACGGTATGTAGACCCAGGAAGGTGTCGAATTGAAAACCTCGGAATTCAGTCAAAATCCAATCAGTGATCTATCGAGTAAAAGCCGGAATACTCAAGCCATGAACGCAATAAGCCGTGAAGAATTCAATGCCCGGATCGAGACTATCGAGGCCAGAATGGACGCTCGGGTCGAGGGTGTGTCGGCGAGAATCGACGCTTATCTTTCGGCTCAGGCTGAGCGCGACAAGACTCAAGAGGAGAGGGATAAGCGATACGATTTGATGTGGGCTGGTGTACAACAAATCGCCGATGACTCAAAAGAAGCCATCAAACATGCCTCGACGGTGAAAGCGAATTACTGGGCGGCGACAGCCGTCCATTTTCTCGGAACGATCACCATTGTCGTGGGGGCGCACTTCGCCAATCAAGCGGCTGTGTTAACCACGCTCCAGACGACACTCGCGGCGATTCAGGTAGGTAAAGATATAACTGCTCCCAAGCCTGCCTCGCTGGAGATACCCGAGTCGCCACAATAAAAACGGCCTTCATCGGAAGGCCGTTTTTGTGGGTATTGAAACACCGCGTCATGGCATCTCTGGCAATTCCTGCGGCCGCAAGTCGAACACCAACACCTCGGCATCGACACCGTTGCTCAACGTCAGCAACTGTTCTTCGCGAACCCGCACGCCGTCGCCTTCCTGCAATGGCTGGCCGTTGAGCTCAACACTGCCGCGCGCCACATGCACATAGGCATAGCGGTTTGCCGCCAGCTCCAGTGTGGCGCTTTCCTTGCCGTCGAACAGTCCGGCGAAGACCCGTGCATCCTGGCGCACCTTGAGCGAGCCGTGCTTGCCGTCCGGCGAAATGATCAACTGCAGACGACCGCGTTTTTTCTCGGCGCTGAAATGCTCCTGTTGATAGCGCGGTTTGGCTCCGGCAACCTCCGGCACGATCCAGATCTGCAGGAAGTGCACCGGTTTGGTCGCCGAATGGTTGAACTCGCTGTGCGCCACGCCGCTGCCGGCGCTCATCAATTGCACGTCACCCGGGCGAATAACCGAACCGGTGCCCAGCGTGTCCTTGTGTTCCAGTGCGCCTTCCAGCACGTAGGAAAAGATCTCCATGTCGCGATGCGGGTGTTGGCCGAAACCTTTACCGGCGGCAACGCGGTCATCGTTGATCACCAGCAGGTCGGAAAAACCCTGTTCGCGAGGGTTGCGATAGCTGGCGAAGGAAAAGGTGTGAAAGGACTTCAACCAGCCATGATTGGCGAGGCCACGATCGGAGGCTTTGCGAAGAGTCAGCATGATGAAATCTCCTTGCAGGACGTGAATTCGTCCGAGTGAGGAGAAGCTTAACGGTCACATTATGAAGCAAAAAGTAGATGGAAATTGAAAGACTGTCCCTTTGCGGTTGACAGTTTTGCGATACCCTTCACACAAAACTTTTGCGCGCAATCGGCCATACCTGGCCATAATGTCTAGCGTGCGTCTCTTCGATTTAAGTGATATTTCCTCATGAAAACCGTGGCAATGGTGCTGTTCCCCGACTTTCTTCTGCTCGACATGGCCGGGCCATTGGAGGTTTTTTCCGTTGCCAATCGCTACCTGAAAGCCGATGCGCATTATCAATTGATCACGCTTGGCACCGAGCGTGGCCCTCTTCGGGCGTCCAATGGTGTGTTGGTGCATGCCGACCGAACTATCGACGACAACACCGAACATTTTGATCTGCTGTTGGTACCGGGCGGCCCGGGTGCCTACAACCAGCAATTTCCGTCGTTGTTCGCCTGGCTCAAAGGCGCTGTCCAGCGCGTCGATTATTACGGTTCGATCTGCACCGGCGCGTTTGTGTTGGGGCACGCCGGATTACTTGATGGTTACCGTGTAACCACACATTGGAACTACACCGAGCGCCTGATCAAGGGATTCCCGAAAGCCCATGTCACGACCGATCAGATCTATGTCGAGGATCGCAATCTGATCACTTCGGGTGGCGTCACTGCCGGCATCGATATGGCGCTGGCCGTGATTGCCCGCGATCACGGCAAGAAACTCGCCCAGGATGTGGCCAAAGTCCTGCTGGTGGTGATGAAGCGGCAGGGCGGGCAGGCGCAGTTCAGTCCGCTGATGGCTGCCGTGGCACCGCAGGAAACCCCGATCACCCGCGCCCAGAGTTACGTGCTCGAACACCTCGACGAAGCCTTTACGGTTGAGCGCATGGCGGCCATTGCCAACATGAGCGCGCGGCATTTTGCACGGGTGTTCACCCGTGACATCAACATGACGCCGATGGAGTTTTTGCAAAGTGCGCGCATCGACTGCGCGCGCAATCTGCTGGAAACCAGCGATCTGCCGCTTAAGACTGTGGCCTACAAAAGCGGTTTCGGCAGTGTGCGGCACATGCGTTCGCTGTTCGCTGAAAAGCTCGGCCTGACCCCCGCGCAGTACCGCGAACAGTTCAGCTAGAGCGCTTCTGTCCGTCTGGCGCACCCGTATGTCCGTGCTGCGCCCCGTGTAGCGGTTGTCGCGTCATCTGAGCCTGCCAAGATAGTTGCATGGATAGCCTCATCGATTTGAACACGGCGTCAGTGCTGCATTTCGGCCCTTACGCCTTCCACCTGCGCCAACGGCTGATACTCGACGGAGATCGGCCATTACGCATGGGCGGGCGTGCGCTGGACATTCTGCAAGTGCTGGTCGAGCGTGCCGGGCGAGTGGTCAGGAAGGAGCAATTGATCGCTCTGGTATGGCCTACATCGGTAGTCGAGGAGATCAACCTGCGCGTGCACATCGCCGCGCTAAGGCGCGCCTTGGGTGATGGCGAAAACGGTCAGCGTTACATCGTTAACGTGCCGCAATGCGGTTACAGCTTTATTGCCCCGGTCCGTTGCGACAGCGCCGCGCAAGGGGTCTTCGAGGGCCTGAAAACGCCCCAGCATAATTTACCCGCGCGACTGACCCCGGTCGCCGGCCGCGACTCGCTGGTCGGCGGGCTGGTTCGGCAAATGCCGCTATGTCGGCTGATGACCGTCACGGGCGCGGCCGGTGTGGGTAAATCCACTGTCGCGTTGCGGGTCGCAGAACTGCTGTTGCAGTACTACAGAGACGGCGTGTGGCAGATCGATCTGAGCTTGATCGACGACGACACCCCGCTGCTCGATCAGGTACTGCGCACCCTCGGCAGCGATTTGCGCGGACTGTCGACTCGCCATGCGTTGCTGCTGCTGGATAACGTTGACCACCGTCGCGATGCCTGCAGAGCAGTGGTCGAAACGTTGCTCGAAGCCGCTCCCCGACTGTCGATTCTCGCCACCAGTCGTGAGGCCTTGCAGGTCAGTCTGGAAACCTTCCAGTGCGTGCCACCGCTGACCCTGCCGAAACGCTCGGCAGGCGATTGCATCACTGAAGCCATGGGCCATTCTGCGGTGCAGTTGTTCGTCAGCCGTGCGCGGGCGCGACAGCATGATTTCCGCATGCGTGAGCAGGACGTCAAAGCCGTCCTCGAGATCTGTCGCCAACTTGACGGCTTACCGTTGGCGATCGAACTGGCAGCGGCGCAGGTCGATGCGTTGGCGTTGGTCGGCTTGCAGGCGCAAATGCCCCATGGTTTGCAAGTGCTCAGTTACGGCCGGCGTACCGCGGTGCCGCGCCACCAATCGATGCAGGCGGCACTCGACTGGAGCTACCAACGCTTGAGCGCGCAGGAGCAACGCGCGCTGCAGCGTTTATCGGTATTCAAAATGGCGTTTACCCTGGAGGCGGCGCTGGCGGTGATCAGTTGCCCGCAACTGGCGTCGTCGCGGCTTGCAGCGATCATTGAAGGCCTGGCGCGCCAGTCATTGCTGGTGGTGGAGCGGGGTGACGGTGCAGGCCGATACCGAATGCTCAACACCACCCGCTGCTATGCCCGCGAGCAACTTGAACGCAGCGGTGAAGGAGTTGATCTTGAACGTCGGCATACCCGTTACCTCAGCCGGATTCGCCAGGCATCAGGCGTGCACGTGCTCGCGTAGCGCGTCGATCAGCAAGCGCACCTTAAGCAAGTCGGGGGTCGCGTAGCCCTCGGTGAAGCGCTGATAGATCGGCGTGAGCAAATCCAGCGCCTCCTGGCAACGCGATTGGCGCTGCCAGAGTTGCGCGAGTGACGTGGCACTGCGCAGTTCCCAGGCAAGCGCGCCTTGGGCGCGAGCGATGGCCAGGGATTGTTGCAGGAGTGCTTCCGCTTCCTGAATGGCCCCTTCGCGAGCAGGCTCGCTCCCACAGAGATTTTGGGTGTACTCAGTATCCATGTGGGAGCGAGCCTGCTCGCGAAGGGGCCCGTCCAGACAACCCAGATCGTCATTCAATAACGCATCAGCCCGAGCCCGCAAGATTTCCGCCGTGCTCCACCCGGCATCACCACTCAGCGCTCGCTCAAACAGTGCGTCATCCACAAAACGGCCATCCAGCGTCACCATGATTTCCCGAATCAGCCCACTGCTGTCCTTTGGCACGGACGCACCGGTTTGTGCGTCAATCACCTGCGCATAGTGCCGCGCCCACGTGTTGAACAGCAGCACCGAGTGCTTCTGCGATTGCTCCAGCAACAGTTGCAACAATGCCCGGGCGTTCTGCTGATCGCCGTTGTAATGGGCGATCAGGCAACTGGCCAGCGCCAGGGTGTAGCAGATAGAAGTGCCATGGTCGATCTGCACGGCGATATCCAGTGCCAGACGCGCCGAATGCCACGCTTGCTCCGGCAATCCCTGCAGCCATAGCACCCGTGCCAGCACCGTCAGCGACGCGACACTCTGGTCGTACTGCACGCCGAAACCGTGAGTGAAGCGGTTGACGTGGCCGCTGTGCGCCATGCGCTGCAGCACCTGTTCAGCATGAATGCGTGCCTGCGGCTGATCGCCGGCATAGTGCAGCGCCAACACGCGCAGACGGTGGGTGCTGAGTGACAGCAGTGGTTCGCCGTGCAGACCGAGGCGGTCGAACTGTTCGCTTTGCGCCAGCGCCATGCGGTAGTGCCCGCAACTGAGGTTGACTGCCATGTGTCCGGACACCGCGCGCAATTGCCCGGCGACATCGTCATGTTCGTGGGCTAACTGGCGGGCCTCGGCGAATGCTTCGATGGTTTCAGGGGTGCCTCCCCACGTGTGATAGCAGGCACTGCCGAGGGCCAGTTTCAGAGAGATTTTCAGGCGCGGGCAGGGCTCGTTGAGTTCGTCGAACAGGCTCAGCGCCCGGCGCACATAGCCGCCGTACTCTTTGAGCAACGACAATTCTTGCCACAACGGCGCTGATGCTGCCGCCAGGCGAATTCCCAAGCCGCCCGGGCCGCCACCATTCAGGCTCCAGTCCAGCGCCGCGCGCAAATCTTCCAGGGCGCGGGCATAGCGCTCGTTCCACAACGCCGTCGGTATTATTTCCCAATCGTTCTGCGCTTGTTGCATCAACGCCAGACAGCGTTCGGCATGGCGTTCGCGGGTTTCTTCGCATTCAGCGGCGAGTTCGAGTTTTTCCAGTGCATAGCGGCGGGTCGTGTCGAGCAGGCGATAAAACACCTCTTCATCCCCGACCTCGACGCTGAGCAGGGATTTGGCCACCAGTTGGGTGATCGACACAAACACCACGCCGGGGTCGATCTGTTCGCCGACGATCACCGCCGCCGCTGACTCTAACGTAAACCCACCGCAGAACACGCCCAGACGGCGCAGGCAGGTTTGCTCACAAGGGTCGAGCAGGTTGAAGCTCCAGTCCAGTGTGGCGCGCAGGGTGAGATGGCGCTCGAGACTGCTTTGATTACCCGCTGCCAGCGGTGGCAAACGGCCCTGCAACTGGCTCAACAGACCGTCCAGACCCAGTTCGGCGACTTGCGCTGCGGCCAGCTCCAGCGCCAGCGGAATACCATCGAGTCGGTGGCAGATCTCGATCGCTTGCGGCAACTGCGTATCGCTCAGTTCGAAGCTTTCCTGCGCGGCCGTGGCGCGCTCGATGAACAGTTGCAGCGCCGAATATTTCAGCGCCTGTTCGCGACTCCACATCGTGCTCACTTGTGGGTATTCGAGGGAATCCAGGCGCTGCACGAATTCGCCTTCCGCCCGCAGGCTCTCACGGCTGGTGGCGAGGATATGCACCTTGGGTGCCCCGCGCAGAATGCTCTCACTGAGTACTGCGACGGCATCGATCAGGTGCTCGCAGTTATCGAGCAACAACAGCATTTGTCGCTGTTGCAGACCATTGACCAGCGCGGCCAGCGGATCGCCTTCGAGTAATGCCAGATCGAGCAGGGCGGCCAGGTGCGAGTAAATCAACCGGGCATCGTTCAGCGGTGCCAGGTCGACCAGCCGAATGCCGTCGCGGTATTGCCCGATCAACTGCTCGGCCACGCGCAAGGCCACTGTGGTTTTGCCGATCCCGCCCGGGCCGACCAGGGTGATGCAGCGTTGGCGCGGCAACTGCGTCATCAAGCTATCGACGAGCGGCTGGCGACCGATCATGCGCGTGCGCCGCAAGGGCAAATTGTGTCGACCGACAACATCGCCCACAGGACGCTCCTCCATGGATTGCGGTAAAACCGGGGCGACGAAACTGTAACCGCGTTGCGCCACGGTGATGATGTAACGCTGCCCGGCCTGACCGTCGCCGAGCGCCTTGCGCAGCGCCGCCATGTGCACCCGCAAGTTGATGTCTTCGACGACGCTGTCCGGCCAGACCCCGGCCATCAATTGTTGCTTGCTCACCACTTCGCCGGCATGGGCCAGCAGAATGAGGAGGATGTCCATCGCCCGTCGGCCCAGGCGCAACGGCTGCTCGCCTTCGAGCACCCGCCGTTGTCCGGGATGAATCCGATAGGGGCCAAAGCCGAGGGCCTGATTCGGGGAAAGACTCAACAGCTCACTCCTGCGGTGCGACGACGGACAGTGCGGAGTAGTGCCGAGCGTGTGCGCGGGCCTTCTAATCCGGGGTGTCCCGGCATAATCCTCAGGTTGGAGCGTCAGTGCAACGGGGGCCGCGATCAAAATACGGCGGGCTGTGTATGGTGAGCTTTGGGATCACGCATGATCTGGCAGCGCCAGGCAAAGGGATTGATGCCTTCGCTGCGGGTGAACATATGGCAGAAATGCGCCTGATCGCAGAACCCGCATTCCAGACTGATTTGCGTCAGGCTCAGGTCGGTGTGCCGGATCAACAGCTTGGCCCGCGCAAGGCGCTGGGTGCGAATCCAGTCCTGCGGCGACAATCCGGTGCTGCATTTGAAGGCGCGGGAAAAATGACTGCGCGACAACGAACAGGCGCGGGCCAGTTCGGTAACCTCAAGGCTTTCGCCGAGGCGTTCAAGGATCAGTTGTTTGACCTGCCGTTCGCGCTGCGGACTGAGTCCGCCGACCCCGGTCTTGCGTGGATTGTCAGCAGGGGCGAGGGCGATGTTGTGCTGTAAATGAGCCATGGCCAAAGTCCGTGTCGATGGGGAATGCACGGTCGGCGCATCCCCTCAGGTCAAAAAAACAACGCTGCGCAGAGGGTTTCATTGTTGGCCGAGGGCGCGAGGCTGACGAGTTAATCGTTGTTAATTCCAGCGCATCGACCTGAACTCAGCACATCCCTGCAAGTCTGCGCTCCGCCGTTTGCGGCACGATGACAGCAAGCGTGGCGAACCGATGGGGCGCCGCAATCGGCAAGTCCAGGGGGAATCAAATGAAAGGCATTTCCAATGCAGCGGCGGCGCTGACGTTCGCGCTGGTCACTTCCAGTGCCTTGGCGCAGGCGCCGCAGCAGGGCACTCAGGCGCCGGGCTATTTCCGCCTGGCCTTGGGCGATTACGAGGTCACCGCGTTGTTCGATGGCTACAACGACCTGTCGCCGAAGCTGTTGCAGGGCATGAGTCAGGCGCAGATTCGCGCGCTGCTGGCACGCCGTTCGATTGAAACCCCGGGTGTCCAGACGGCGTTCAATGCTTTCTTGGTCAATACCGGCAAGCAACTGATTCTGGTCGATAGCGGCGCCGGGCAATGCATTGGCGCCACCGCCGGGCAGCTCCTGGCGAATATGCGGGCTGCCGGCTACGAGCCAGAGCAGGTCGATACGATCTTGCTGACGCACCTGCATCTCGATCATGTCTGTGGTCTGGTCGATGCACAGAAACAAGCGTTGTTCACGAATGCCACGGTGTACGCGGCCAAGGCTGAAGCGGATTACTGGCTCGACCCGACCGCGCAGGCCAAAGCTCCGACCGGCGCCAGAGAGTTTTTCAAGATTGCCCAAGAGTCCACTGCGCCTTATGTCGCCTCCGGGCGCTTCAAGACTTTCGATGCGGGCCAGTCGCCGTTGCCGGGATTAGTCGAAGCGACACTCGAAGCCGGCCATACGCCGGGCAGCACCACCTACCGTTTCACCTCGCAGAATCAGAGCATCGTCTTCATGGGGGATCTTGTGCATAACCTGGCTGTGCAGTTTGAGCATCCAGAAGTGTCAATCGGCTTTGACGTCAACAGTGCGCAAGCGATCAGCGCGCGTCAGGCAGTCTTCAGTGCGGCGGTGGCGAGCAAAACGTGGGTGACGGCGGCGCACCTGCCGTTCCCGGGCATCGGTCACATCACCGCGCAAGGCAAGCACTTTCAGTGGGTGCCCGTGGAATATGGCCCGTACAAGCGCGCGGCCAAAGTGCCGTTAATCGAGTAAAGTGCGCGGCGCCCACCCGCAAAAGCAGCTGACACCGAAAAGGAAAACATGCCCATGAACCGTAACGATCTGCGTCGCGTCGACATGAACCTGCTGGTGATTTTCGAAGCGCTGATGTTCGAAAAAAACCTGACCCGCGTCGCCGAAAAACTGTTCATGGGGCAACCGGCCGTCAGCGCTGCGTTGGGCCGTTTGCGCGATCTGTTCGACGATCCGCTATTGCTGCGCAACGGTCGCGGCATGGAGCCGACCGCGCGGGCGCTGGCGATTCTCAAGGAGCTGCAACCGGCGATGGATGTCATCTCTGGTGCGGTGAGCCGGGCCAAGGAGTTCGAACCGGCGAGCAGTTGCGAGGTGTTTCGCATCGGCCTGTCGGATGACGCCGAATTTGGTCTGTTTCCGCCGTTGCTGCGCGAGCTTCAGCAAGAGGCGCCGGGGATCGTCGTGGTGGTGCGTCGCGCCAACTACCTGCTGATGCCGGCGCTGCTGGCCTCCGGGGAAATCTCCGTTGGTGTCAGCTACACCACCGATCTGCCGGCCAACGCCAAGCGCAAGAAACTGCGCGACATTCCCTGCAAGGTACTACGGGGTGATGATCGACCGGGGCCGCTGACGCTCGACGAGTACTGCGAGCGCCCGCATGCGATGGTGTCGTTCTCGGGCGACCTGAGCGGCAATATCGACATGGACCTGGCCAAGGTCGGCCGTTGCCGTCGCGTGGTGCTGGGCGTGCCACAGTTCAGCGGTTTGCGCGCCTTGCTCGCCGGCACCGAGATGATCGCCACCGTGCCGGATTACGCCGCCTGCGCGTTGGTGGAAGGTTGTGCGCTGCGCGCCGAAGATCCACCGTTTCCGATTGATGCCGCGCAATTGTCGATGGCGTGGAGCGGGGTGCATGACAACGATCCGGCGGAGAAATGGCTGCGCGCGCGGATCAGCCAGTTCATGGCGGCGCCGCTGGATATTCCAGCGATTTGAATCCCTGCGCCGATCTCACAAACACATCCACCCCCTGTAGGCCTTCGCCTGCTCGCGATAGTGGTGTGTCATTCAACCTCGACCATTACCTCGTTCCACCCGGCTCAACTCCAGCTCTCCCCCAACGCAAAGTCTCGCACGGAAAAAGTAGATGACCGTTCATCTCAAAGTGGCACCTACCTGTAATTTCTGACAGTAGACGCTTTGACTTTTGAGGAGCAAATTTTGTTTCCCGGCCTGACCAGGCTGTCATCGAAAGGAATATTGTCATGACATATCGTGGAACAGATTCTAAAGAAGCTTCGAGTGAGCTGGCTATCAGACAGGTCAAAGCGGGGGGCTCCGATGGGCCGGACGTTTCCAATGGAGCCAATACCACCCACACCAAGCTTTTTCTGTCAGGCACTGCTGTTGCGAATGGCACTCTTGATCTTCTGGATAAAGGCGTATCCATATACGAAGTAATTGTCGATCAGACTGGACAATGGACCCAGATGATTAGCGACCAAACACGGGGCCATCATACCTACACGGTAAAAGACAAAGCTGATGGCCAATCCTCTTCGCCCTGGACATTGAGAATAATCGCGCCATTGGTGATGGATATCCGTGCAGCCGAGTTGGCGGGATTGTTTATTCGACATGTTGATAGAGCTGTGATCGAGCCGCCTGAGGGTACTTCAATGATTCGCACACCCAGTGCAGGTGAGGCGCCTTATCGTTATCGCGTCAGCAATGCATCTATTGTCGAACTTAATGCAGCGACAGGCAGAATTGTATCTTTGCGAAATGGCAGCACAGTGGTCACGGTCACTGACAGCGCGGGGCAGTCGGCCGCTTACTCCGTGACAGTAAGAAATGTTTCATATATCAAGGATTTCGGGCCTGAGCGTTATGACAGGCAGACGATGGATGTTAAGGCCGTAGAAGAGGGGGGTGTAGTGCCCACTCTTGAGCAGTGGGATTCCCTGAGATCGGTTTATGACGGTGATCCTGGCGGATATACCGATGATTACTACTGGACGAGTAGCACCCACCCATGGGGATCTCGCTGGTTGAAAAATCCGGTGAGTGGCGTTACTTACGGAGAAAACGACAACGGCAAAGTGGCTTGCATGGGCGTTTTGTTACCGGCGAACTGATCCGTGCCAAGATTAGCAAGTTTGTAGGCAAATGCTGTCATGGCCATCGGCGCTGTTTTTGGATGTAGCGCTGATTTGCGTGCAAGCCCGCTCTGGAGCAAATATTTACTGTTGTTATGAAGTAGTCAGAGAACAGAGCACATCTATCCAATTTCCTCCCGACCATCATTGGCATGATTCCAGCCAATGACATTTCAAGGGTCGGGTCATGAATGCCTCAACAAATGAACAGGCGCGCGACATCGGTTTGCTGTTCCTGCGGGTCAGCGGCGGGTTGTTTCTGCTGTGGGTCCACGGCTTGCCCAAGCTGCTGGATTTCACCGCGCAACTGCAGCTGATCGAAGACCCGTTCCACCTCGGCGCCCACCTCACGTTGATTCTGGCGATCTTCGCCGAAGTCCTCTGCCCACTACTGATCGTCGCCGGGGTGCTGGCGCGATTGGCGTGCTTGCCTATTCTCTTTGTGCTGCTGGTGGCGTTGCTGGTCGTGCATCCGCAATGGAGTGTGGCCGAGGGGCAGTTCGGCTGGTTGCTGTTGATCCTGTTTACCACTGTGTTGATCGCCGGGCCGGGACGGCTGGCGATTTCTGTTCGTTTGCCCGGAGTGTTGCGTTATGCCTGAAGTCCTCAATCCACAGTCACCGGGGGCCGACGAGACGGTCACATTGATCATCAAACACCGGGTCAAGGCCGGTTTCGAGTCGGCTTATGAAGCCTGGCTGCGCAACATCGTGCGGGTGGCGGGGCAGCGTGAAGGCCATCTGGGCGTGGACGTGGTGCGTGGCAAGCGCGGCCGTCTCGATTTCTATACTTGCGTGTTGCGCTTCAGCAGCACCGAAGCGATGCAAGGCTGGCTGGAGTCGCCGCAGCGTCAGGCACTGGTCGCCGAAGCCGCGCCAATGCTGGCTGATGGCGATCAGACCGAAGTCGCGCCGATCAATGAATTCTGGTTCTCGCCACTGGCCGATGCCGCTTCGCCGCCGCCACGCTGGAAGCAGGCCGTCGTCTCGCTGCTGGTGATTCTGCCGCACACCTTGCTCGTGCCGCTGATCTGGGGGCCGCTGCTGGCGTTGCATCCGCTTCTTTCCAACTACGTGGTCGCCACGTTCCTGATCACCCTGACCATCGTTCTGTCGGTGGTGTACGTGGTGATGCCGCCGGTCACCCGTTTGTTTACACCGTGGCTCGAAGCCAGTCAGGCCCACGAACACCTCGATTCCCAAGAAACCTCGCCACGCTGAGCGCGCGGGGTTTGCTCCTTTTCACTTTGCTTGAGGAACTGCGATGAGCGCCGATCTGATTCTGTTCAATGGCCAATTTCATACCGTTGACCGCACCAAACCGCTGGCCAGTGCCGTGGCCATCACCGACGGCCGCTTCGTGGTCGTCGGTAACGACAACCAGGCCATGGCCCTGCGCGGGCCGAACACGCAAGTGGTCGATATGCATGGCCGCTGCGTCATTCCCGGTCTCAACGACTCGCACTTGCACCTGATCCGTGGCGGTTTGAACTACAACCTCGAACTGCGCTGGGAAGGCGTGCCGTCGCTGGCCGACGCGCTGCGCATGCTCAAGGATCAGGCTGACCGCACGCCAACTCCGCAATGGGTGCGTGTGGTCGGAGGCTGGAACGAATTCCAGTTCGCCGAAAAACGCATGCCGACCCTCGAAGAGATCAACCAGGCCGCGCCGGATACCCCGGTGTTCATCCTGCACCTGTATGACCGCGCGTTGCTCAACCGTGCCGCGCTGCGCGTCGCCGGTTATACCCGCGACACGCCGAACCCGCCGGGTGGCGAGATCGTTCGCGATGCCAACGGCAACCCGACCGGCATGCTGGTCGCACGGCCGAACGCGATGATTCTCTACTCGACGCTGGCCAAGGGGCCGAAGCTGCCACTGGAATATCAGGTCAACTCGACCCGCCAGTTCATGCGCGAACTCAATCGCCTCGGCCTGACCAGCGCGATCGATGCCGGCGGTGGTTTCCAGAACTACCCGGACGATTATCAGGTGATCGAGCAACTGGCCAAAGACGATCAGTTGACCGTGCGCATCGCTTACAACCTGTTCACCCAGAAGCCAAAAGAAGAGCTGACCGATTTCCAGAACTGGACCGGCAGCGTCAAGTTGCATCAGGGCGACGACTTCCTGCGTCACAACGGCGCCGGCGAGATGCTGGTGTTCTCGGCAGCGGACTTCGAAGATTTCCTCGAACCACGCCCTGACCTGCCGCAAACCATGGAAGAAGAGCTGGAGCCGGTGGTTCGCCACCTGGTCGAGCAGCGCTGGCCGTTCCGTCTGCACGCGACTTACAACGAATCGATCAGTCGCATGCTCGACGTGTTCGAAAAGGTCAACCGCGACATTCCGTTCAACGGTCTGCCGTGGTTCTTCGACCATGCCGAAACCATCACCCCGCAGAACATCGAACGGGTGAAAGCGCTGGGCGGCGGCATCGCGATTCAGGATCGCATGGCGTTCCAGGGTGAGTACTTCGTTGACCGCTACGGCAAGCAAGCCGCCGAGGCCACTCCGCCGATCAAACGCATGCTCGCCGAAGGCGTACCGGTCGGCGCCGGCACCGATGCCACACGGGTGTCCAGCTACAATCCGTGGACGTCGCTGTACTGGATGGTCAGCGGTCGTACCGTCGGCGGTCTGGCCTTGTACGAAGAAGGTTTGCCGCGCGCCACCGCGTTGGAATTGTTCACCCATGGCAGCGCCTGGTTCTCCTCGGAGCAGGGCAAGAAGGGCCAGATCAAAGTCGGGCAACTGGCGGATCTGGCGGCGCTGAGTGCGGACTTCTTCCATGTCGAAGAAGAAGCGATCAAGTGGATCGAATCGGTCATGACCGTGGTCGGCGGCAAAATCGTCTACGCCGCCGGTGACTTCGAAGACCTCGGCCCACGCTCGATTCCAGTGCTGCCGGACTGGTCGCCGGTGGTGAAAGTCCCGGGCCACTGGCGGCCGAATTCGCCGTTGCAGGCGCAGGTTCACCAATGCAGCGGGCCATGCGCGGTGCACACCCACAGCCATGAAAAGGCGCGGATGTCGAACGCACCGGTCAGCGACTTCGCCGGTTTCTGGGGCGCGTTTGGCTGCTCCTGCTTCGCCTTCTGATTTCCCCTGAAGCGTCGACCATCCGGTCGGCGCTTCACGCTTCATCCATCCGTCCATCAGGAGTTTTCCCATGAGCGTTCCTTACACACGTCTGAACAAAGATGATGCGGTTGTACTGCTGGTCGATCACCAGACCGGCCTAATCTCGCTGGTCCAGGATTTCACCCCGAACGAATTCAAGAACAACGTGCTGGCGCTGGGCGACATCGCCAAGTTCTTCAAGCTGCCGACCATCCTCACCACCAGTTTCGACGCAGGTCCCAACGGCCCGATCGTGCCTGAGCTGCGTGAGCAGTTCCCGGATGCACCGTTCATTCAGCGCCCTGGCCAGATCAATGCCTGGGACAATGAAGACTTCGTAAAAGCGATCAAGGCTACCGGTCGCAAGCAATTGATCATCGCCGGTGTGGTGACGGATGTTTGCGTAGCGTTCCCGACCTTGTCAGCGATTGCTGAAGGCTACGAAGTGTTTGTGGTGACTGACTCGTCGGGCACCTTCAACACTACCGTGCAGCAAGCGGCGTGGGCGCGGATGTCGGCAGCGGGTGCACACCTGCTGAACTGGTTCTCGGTGGCGTGCGAGCTGCAGGGCGACTGGCGCAACGATATGGAAGGTTTGGCGCATCTGCTGTCGGAGCGTCTGCCTAACTACCGCAACCTGATCAACAGCTATACCAAGTTCACTGCCAAATAATCGGCTGATCTTGAAGAGCCCCTCACCCTAACCCTCTCCCAGAGGGAGAGGGGACTAACCGAGGGGCTCTTTCAAGGTACGCCGACGTGCAATACCGAGCCGAACTCAGGTTCTGAATTGCATGCGGTCTGCTCCCTTTCCCCCTCGCCCCCTTGGGGGCGGTCCGACGTTTCGGGAGGGCTGGGGTGAGGGGGTAAGCTGTTGATCTTGATCTTGCCGCTTCAACGCTTCTGCAACCAACCCAGAAACCCACCTTTCCTCACCGCCACCGGTTTGCCCATCAACGCGAGGCGACTATTCTGCTGCCGCACCGCCTGCAACTTATTCAACGCCCGACCCACCTCTGTGCGCTGTTCCATGCACTCACGAGTCAGGCTCTTGTCGAGACGATAAATGATGCTCGACGTCAACGCCGTGAACGTCGCCTGAGACGGTGTATCCGCCAGAATGCTCTGTTCACCCATGACCTCACTCGGCCCCATGCGCCCGGCCTCGACCTTGCTGTCGCCGTCCGCGATGGTCGCACTGACGACGCCAGTGGCAATCACAAACAGACTGTCTGGCACTTCATCGAGATCCAGCACCACCTGGCCCGCCGTGTATTGCTGCGCGACCATCGATTCCGCCAGGCGATCACGTTCCTCACTGCTCAGCGAGCGGAAGATTTTCACTTCATCGAGCAACGCGCGGGCGCGGGTCGACGGTTCGATCACGCCGTCCGGATGCCGCGAAATACCTGCTGCTTCGAGATGCCGATGGGCGAGGTCGAACAGTTGATTGCGCACTTCGCTTTTCTTGCCGAGCTCGGCGATGAAGCCGCTGGCGACGTACTCCGACATGGTTTCGCCGGCCTCTTTCAGCACGGCTTTCGGCGCTGGCGTCAGCAACAGAGAACTGCTGCCCTGCAAGGTGCGATCAAGCGCATCGAGCACTCGACGTGGGCGAATGTGATTGGGCACTTTGATGCTGATCGACACGCCGTGCATGTTGTTCGGGCGGCTGAGGTTGACGATTTTCGCCTTGGCCGCCACCGAGTTCGGCACCACGGCCATGGTCCCGGCGCTGGTCAGCAGGTGCGTGGCGCGCCAATCGATGTCGAAGACTTTGCCTTCGACGCCGTCGATCACCACAAAATCATCCACCTGATACGGCTTGGTGGTGTTGAGCACGATCCCGGAAAACACATCGGCCAAGGTGCTTTGCAGCGCCAGACCGACAACGATCGCCACCACGCCGGAGGTCGCCAGCAAGCCTTTCACCGGCAGCTCCAACACATAGCCGGCAGCCGCGACGGTGGCGACCAGAAAAACCAGGGCGCCGATCACGTCTTGCAGCAACCGACCGCTATGCCCGATGCGGCGCATCAGTGCCAAACCGATGACTTCGGTCAGCACCCTTGCAGCGTACAGCCACCACAGGATGCCCAGTGCCGTTGCACCCAATTGCGCCACGCGATCGTCGACAAACTGTGGCGCCTGCAACGGACTGACGCCAGCGTTGATCACCAGTGCGGTGAACGCCAGAAACAGCACCAGCCGCACAGCCACTTTCGGCGCACGGTGCTTATAGGGCGCGAAGTGCCAGAGCACAGCGTCGAGCAGCAGCAGGGCGGCGCTCCAGGACAGCAGGTGAGTGTAGAAAAGGGTCATGACCGGAACTCCGCAGTGTCTGCAAGTGAAAAGATCGCAGCCTGCGGCAGCTCCTACAGGAGAACGTATTCCAATGTAGGAGCTGCCGCAGGCTGCGATCTTTTGCTGTTATGGATTCAGATGAGTCTTCAGCTCAGCTGCGGCCTGACGCACCGCCGCTTTCACCTCAGGAATCTGACTCAGCGGATTGAGCAAACCGAAGTCGTGAATCATCCCGTTGTAGCGCACCGAGGTCACCGCCACGCCGGCCGCATCAAGGTGCCGTGCATAACCTTCGCCTTCATCGCGCAGCACGTCGAATTCGGCGGTCTGCACCAGTGCGGCTGGCAAACCTTTGAGCTGATCGGTGCTGGCGTTGAGCGGCGAAGCATGGATCTGCGCACGCTCGGCCGGGTTGCTGGTGTAGTTGTCCCAGAACCACTGCATCATGCCCTTGGTGAGGAAGTGGCCCTCAGCAAATTGCTGGTACGAACCGTCGTCGAAATGCGCGTTGGTCACCGGCCACATCAGCAGCTGAAAGCGCAGCGCCGGGGTTTTCTGTTCCTTGGCCATCAACGCCACGACCGCCGCCATGTTGCCGCCGACGCTGTTGCCCGCTACCGCCAGACGCTTGCCGTCGACACCGATGTCCTTGCCGTGCTCGGCTACCCATTTCGTCGCGGCGTAGGCCTGGTTGATTGCGGTCGGGTACTGCGCTTCGGGCGACGGCGTGTAATCGACGTACACCGCGACGGCGCCCGAGCCCACCACCAAATCACGAATCAAGCGTTGGTGCGTCGGGTAATCACCGAGCACCCAGCCGCCACCGTGGAAGAACATGAACACCGGCAACTCGCCTTTGACCTTGGCCGGCCGCACCACTTTCAGGTTGATGGTCTGACCGTCGACCTTGATCGCCTTGTCGCTGACCTCAACACCCGACAGATCCACTTTCACCGAAGCCTGCGCGCCGGTCAGCACCGCACGGGCGTCTTTCGGGCTCAGTTGCTCCAGTGGGCGACCACCGCCAGCGGCGAGGGCATCGAGGAAGGCCTGAGTGTTGTGTTCCACGCCAGGGCTGCCGGCGGCAAAAGCGCTGCTGACGGAAAGGGCGAGGAGAGACGCGGCGAGGGTTTTCTTGATGTTCATGTTCAATTCCATTTTTGAGTGTTTATGCGTTCGTGTAGGAGCTGCCGAAGGCTGCGATCTTTTGATCCTGTTTGTTGCCCATTTCCAGCATCACCGCAGATCAAGATCAAAAGATCGCAGCCTGCGGCAGCTCCTACCTGTTCAGGGTTGTTTTCAAACCGTGAGCACAGATTAATGAGCTGCTTGAAAGTGAAAAAGCGGCTATAAAGCGTTTAACTGTCCACCAGAGAGTGACAATGAACCCGTTCGAAGACATGCGTATTTTTTGCCAGGTCATGGACTCCGGCAGCTTCACCTCAGCGGCCGATCAATTGGGCCTGTCCAAGCAGTTCGTCAGCCGGCGCTTGATGCAACTGGAAGAGCGCCTCGGCGTGCGTTTGTTGAACCGCTCGACACGGCGTCTTGATGTCACGCCGCTGGGACAGAGTTATTACGAATCGGCGTTGCGCCTGCTCGGTGAAGTCGAGCAAGTGGAGCAGGGCATCGCCGGGCAAACCGCCGAGCCACGCGGGACAATTCGTTTGAGTGCGCCGCTGTCGTTTGCCGTAGCGCATTTGGGCTGTTTGCTGCCGCTGTTCTTGCAGCGTTATCGCGAGGTCACGGTGGAAGTGGATTTGAGCGATCGCCCAGTGGATTTGCTCGGCGAAGGCTACGATCTGGCGTTACGCATTGGCGTGCTGGAGGATTCGACACTGATTGCCCGGCGCATCGCGTCGATCGAGCGGGTGTATTGCGCCAGCCCGGCGTACCTCGCCGAGCGTGGCACGCCGCTGCAACCCGAAGATCTGCACAGCCATGACTGCCTGCCGTACGGTCATGGGCGCTCGGTGCAATGGCGGTTTAACGCGGGGCAGGGCAAGCCGCTGCTGGTCAATGTCACCGGGCGCATGCGCGTGAACAACGGCGAGTTGCTCAGGGATGCGGCGGTGCAGGGGATGGGGATTACTTATCTGCCGACGTTCATTGTTGGTGCGGCGTTGAAAGATGGCCGGTTAGTGCCGGTGCTGGATGACCTGCGCCCGGAACCGCTGACGTTGTCGGCGGTGTATCCGCAGCATCGCCAGGCTTCAAGGCCGGTGCAGGCGCTGGTCGAATTTTTGCGCGAACGGCTGAACGAGAGCCACGTCGCCCTCTGAGCTGCGCAATGGTTTTCAAACACCATAAAATCCTCCCACAGGGTTTTGTGGTGTCTGGTTAATACTTGGTCGTCAGAATCAATGCTGCTGCCGACTCAAACACTCCAGCACACAACCCGGATCCAGCACCTCATCGTTCACATAAATCCCGCGCTCGGCATCGTACGTGCGGATAAACACCCGCACCGTCGCATCCGCCACGGTCGGCAACTGCGAATCGTAGAATTCATGGTCACCCGGAATCACCACAAAATCCTGCGGCGCCGTATCGTCGTAAGGCTCGGGCGGCGTGGAACTCAGTGAATACGGAGCAGGGTGGGCGAAGGGCTGGTTGGGCCCGTAATAATTGAAATTGCTGTCCAGCGCTTGCGCCTGAGTGGCAGCGAGCAGACAGCCGGTCAACAACAGCCGATCGAGCATTTGCATGGAGGCACCTGCGAGTGCGGTTTCCCCAAGGCTAATAACTATAGCTGCCCGACATTCAAACAACCGGGTGATTGATCACGTGCCCCGGCTGTGCGTAAAGATTGATGCCGAGGGCATGCATAACTTTCAAAACTGTTTCGAAGCGCGGCTTTGCGCCGGGCGCGAACGCCTTGTACAGACTTTCGCGACCCATGCCAGAAGTTTTGGCTACCTGCGTCATCCCGCGTGCCTTGAGCACATAGCCGATTGCGCGAAGAAACTCTTCGTTATCCCCGTCTGCAAGAACCTGGGACAGGTATTCGCTGATGGCTTCGTCACTGTCCAGCAATGCTGCCACGTCGAAATTCGTTAACGTCTGGCTCATGGTTAAACCTCCTTAGCCATTTTTTGTGCGCGTCGGATGTCTGCGCTTTGTGAAGACTTGTCGCCTCCAGCCAATAGAACGATGACTGCACCGTTACGCATCGTGAAATACACCCGATAGCCTGCACCCACATCTACGCGCATTTCAGATACGCCATCACCCACCGATTTAACATCGCCGAGATTTCCTGTTGAGGCCCGATCAATGCGGCGGGCGATGGCCACCTTGGCTCGCAGGTCTCGAACCGATTGGTGCCAAGCCTGGAAGACGGCTGTCTGTCGAATAAGATAATTCATTGCTCGACTGTATCCAAGTGGATACAGATAGGCAGTCAGCCAAGTCTTCTATCAAACCTTGAAAAGTCGTCGGTACTTGTAGGCGAGAGTTTCCTCATTTGTAGGAGTTGCCGCAGGGTTTGGCTTACAAGTTTGCAACAACCGCAATTGCCGGGCTGATCTAGACTCGGATCCGCTCAATCACGAGCATCGTCCGGAGTGCGCCATGGAAGTGCCCAACAATAAAACCGCCATCGAGAGCAATCGAAAGGCGTGGAACGATTCCGCTCGCCATCACCAGGATTCGCCTGACTGGCAGGCTTTACTCGGCGAGGTCGCGCAGGCTGATTTCTCTTGCCTCGATGAGACGTTGAGCGGGTTGCTGGAGGTTGAAGGTAAAGAGGTGATTCAACTGGGCTGCAACAATGGCCGTGAGAGTCTCTCCCTGTTTGCGCTCGGTGCCAGAAGCGTGGTCGGTGTTGATCAATCGGCGGCGTTTCTCGAACAGGCGCGTGAGCTGAACAAGCGTTCCCCGCACAACGCCGAATTCATCGAAAGCGATATCCATCATTTGCCAGCGTCGTTGCAGGACCGCTTCGACGTGGCGCTGATCACCATTGGTGTTCTCAACTGGATGCCGGACATCGGCGAGTTCTTCCGTCATGTCGCCTCAACGCTGAAACCGGGCGGGAAACTGGTGATCTACGAAACCCATCCGTTTCTGGAAATGGTCGACCCGGACGCGGAAGATCCTTACCGCCTCGCCAGTTCGTACTTCCGCGCCGAGCCGTTTGTGCAGGAAGAACCGATTGTCTATGTCGGCAAAGTCGAGCAGCAGTCGGCGAAGTCGTATTGGTTTGTGCATACGCTGGGGGCGATTTTCAGCGGTGCCATTGCGGCAGGGTTGAACATTGCGCACTTCAGGGAGTATGCGCATTCGAATCGGGAAGAGGTTTATGACCGGTATCTGAATCGGGAGGCGCAGATGCCGATGTGCTTTACCCTGGTTGCCACCAAGGCCTGATTGATCGATGCGGCTGCCGGCCTCATCGCGAGCAGGCTCACTCCTACATTTGGAATGCGTTCCTGTGTAGGAGTGAGCCTGCTCGCGATGGCGGCCTCAAGGTCGCCACAAATATCCAGACTGAATCAAGCCTGCGCCGCCACCGTCACTGCCGGTCTTTCCGGCTTGCGCAGTGCTTCCAGCCTTGAATCGCTGTAGTTCGATTCGCGGAAGAAACGCCAGTGCCCGAACACGTCGTAAACATGGGTGATATGCCCTTGTTCCTGATAGCCCAGGCGAATATGCATCTTCAGCGCCTGTACATTGGCGTTGTCGCAGATATCCACGACTTTTTTGAAGCCTCGGGCAGACATGACTTGCCAAAGTGCGGTCTGTGCATCGACGGTCAAGGTACTGCCGAAATAGTGTCGGGTAATTTCCGCGCCGAACTGAAAGTATTCACCGGTCTTGACCGGGAACGTGCAGCGGTAGAAATGGCGGTCATAATAGTCGCGAGTGCTGGCCCAGACGAACCCGACGGTGTGACCGTCCTGGTCCAGGTACATGTGCCCCGTATGCCCTTCAGCGGCCAATTCGGCCATGGTCTCCACGCGGCCACCAAAGTACTTGCCGAATGCCTTGGCGTTGTCCTCGGTGATGTCGACTCTGCGCAAACCTTCACAGGGGCGCAGTTTGTTCGGGGCAATCGGCGTGACCAGGTCGCGCTCCATCCACAGCAGTTCACGATGAGCGAACACGTAACGTTTCCACAGTGCGCCAAGGGTGCGGCGCAGACCTTTTTGTTTGATGCGCAGAAGCAGATTTTCGATGACGCTCATGATGCCCTCCGAGGCGCTAGCCCAGGTGTGGTGGATGGTGTTGCCGGTTGAGTTTCAGATGCGTTCGCCGCCGTCGAGTTGCCGGCACGCGGCGCGCGCCATTTTTGCAGTGCCGGTTTGACGTGGTGCCAAAGGCGTAGCCCCAGCCCCAGCAGCAAACCGCTCGGGCGCCACGAGTAAAAACTCCAGCGCCAGTGTTCCAGTTGTCCGGTCATGCGTTCGTGCAGTTGATGGCTGGAGTTGTCCAGGCTGACCCGCGACGCATCGATCCAGCGCCATTGCTCATCCAGCCCCCAGCGGATCCATTCCTCCAGCAACACCCGGCCGCTACCGAGGTCGGCGTACTGCGGCAAAAACGCCAGGTTGTAATCGTAGAGCCGGCCCTGTTCGAGCAGGCCGAGGCGATAGCTGATGCAGCGGCCGTCCAGCTCGAGCGTCACGACCCGCACCAAGCCTTGAGCGGCGAGGGCGGTGAAAGCGCTTTGCATCCACTGACGACTGCGTTCGGTGGCGAAAATCCCGACGCCCTCGTCACCTTTCCAACTGACCGACTCGACTGCCTGCAGCGCTTCCAAAATCATAGGCATCGACAGCGCATCGGGGGTGATCCGGCGTATCTGCGCACCGCATGCGGCAATCCGTTTGCGCGCCCGACGCAGCTTGTAGCGCGGGTCGCCGGAGATCTCCTGATGATCGGCGTCGCTGATCAGATGCACCGGCACCCGGCAACTCAGGCGTCGTTCCGCCGTGGAACTGCGCGCCATCCATTCGGTGAGCGCACTTTCTTCTCCGACAGGTTCCGACAGTTCGTTCAGTTGCAACAGCGCATGGGGCAGATGCTTACGGATCAGCACCAGCGCCTTGTGCATGTCTTCGCTGCCGAGCAACGATAGCAAGGCCAGGCGATCGGCCAGTGGATAACCCAAGTGATGCAAAACGCGAAACGGCACGCCAGCGAAGCGTTCGCGGCTGGCCACCAGTGGCAGGCACAGCAGCAATTGCTCGGCTTCCCAGCCGAGCAGAATGTGCAGGCGCTGATCTTCGCCCAGGGCCTGCTCTGCCGCGCACAACCAGCCAAGGTTGTTGAACGGCGTGTGGTCGGCCACGCGCAGGCGCAGTGTCTCGTAGGCCGTCGCCGGGAAGTCGCCAGCGCACAGGGAGGTGCGCCATTCGAATCGCATCACCATGGGTTCAGGCCGCCGTTGCTTTGACAGGTGGTCGGGAAGTTTTACCCAGCGCCGCCAGGCGCGAATCGCTGTAGCGGGTTTCGCGGTAGTAGCGCCAGCGGCCGAACAGCGTGTAAATATTCATGATTCGCTGTTGTTCGGTATAGCCCATACGCAGGTGCAGCTTGAGCGCCGGGACGTTGCTCGAGTCACAGACATCGACCACTTTGCGGCAGCCTTTCAAGGCCATGGCTTCCCACAGGCGCAGTTGCAGATCTACCGATAATTCGGTGCCCCAGTAGGCGCGGGTCAGTTCGCCACCGAACTCGAAAAACTCGCCAGGTTTTACCGGGAACCGGCAGCCGTAGTAATGCCGGTCGATATAGTCGTGTGGCGTGCCCCAGATAAACGCCACGGCATCGCCTTTGTCGTCGACATGCATATGCCCGGTGTGACCGTCACTGGCCAGCTCGGCCATGACGCCGACGCGGTTGCCGAAGTAGCGGGCAAAGGCGCTGGCGTTGTTTGCGGTGATCTTCAGCATGCGCAATGGCGGGTAAGGTTTGAGGTTGTGCGGCGGCACGGGACTGACCAGATCGCGCTCCATCCACAGCAGTTCCTGATGGTCAAAAATGTACATTCTGCGGATCTTCGCCAAGGTCGCTCGCAGGCCTTTACGACGGATATGTCCGCTGAGTCTTCGCAATACATCCATGGTCTCTTCTCCTGTTGAAGGTCCCACGCACAGCAAGACGCTCGCGGGACAGAACATCGAAGGGCGGTTCATGAAGCGCTCCAGTTCAGGGCGAATAGGGTTTGCCCCGGTAATTCGAAACGTACGCGCCCGTTTTCGCAGGCAAACGGTATGTCGCGGCTGCGATTGTCAGCGCCGAAGAAACGCAAGGCGCTTTGATTCAGCGGGCACTTGGCACCGCTCAGATCAACCCGTTGCAGGCGCGTGCCTTTGTTCACCCCGAGCAGTGCGCGCTGCGTGTCGCCGGCCATCGCCAGGACATCTACCTCAAAAGCGTCGTTATCCAGTTGCAGCACTTGCGGCAGCCAATGCCGGGCAATGAATTGCTGGGCGAGGCCTACCGGTTTCAGCTCGAAGCGACCATCGTCATGTATGCGCACCATGCCTTTGCCGTAGGGCGGTTCGTCGGCGGCCTGAAACCAGTTGAGCATGCTCAGCAGGCCGTCCTGAGAGGCGTTGATGACCACCGACGCCCACCACAGCGCTGTGTAGTGAGTTTCCTGATCGTAGGGGCTCAGGGCTGAGCCACTGGACAGATTGGTCTGATCCAGCAGCAACGCTTTGCGTGGCTGACCTTTAGCGTCCAGCCCCACCAGGTCTGCAGCCCGGCGGACGTTGTCGCGGTACACCCGGGTCGCCAGCAAGTCGCGGATCATCCATTCATGCCAGGCCAATGCATCGACTTGATCGGCGGATTCACTGAGCAGCCGCCGCGCCCAGTCGATGCCGCGTTTCTCCGCTGCGTTGCGGGTGAACGGCCCGTTGATAAAACGGGAGCTGGCCGGCATGGCGATGCGCACGCCGGCCCTGGCATTGGCCGGATCGCTGCGCACCTGGCGGGCCATGCTGACAAAAATCGCCCGATAATCTTCGTAGCTCGAATAGTTCAGGTTCGGTTCGTCGGCGAAGCCGATGTAATGCGTGCCTTGACCACCCAGCGCACGAGTGCCGGCGAGCCACGCCTCAAGGCCGTTGTTGCTTTGCACATCGGCGCGCAGATTGGCCTGACGCCCGGTGCCGGCGAGCAGTGTGATGTCCTGGCGGATGCCGAAGCGAGTCTGATAGAGCTGACGAACCGGGTCTGCGAAACGGGTATTTTTCGAAGTCACGTCAACGTAGCTGTAATAACTCGCAGCACCCGGTTTCAAGGCATCCAGTGCGGCATGACTGGCCGCGGGCGGCATGAGATTGGGCAGGGCAATGCCGAGATCCGGGGTGCGACCGAGCACCTTATCGTGCAGGGTCAGGCGTACCTGTCCCGGCTCTTCACGCAAGGATTGGAGCTGCTGCGGATTTTGCGCAAACAGATTGGCCGTGCCGTCGAGCCAGAATGCCGCTTTACCGCTGCCCTGCAGGCGCAAGCGCCAGACCTGGGGCTGGTCGCTGACCGGCAAGGCCACTTGATCGAACTGCCAATAGGCGCGGTATGGCTTGAGGGCCAACGACAATTGTTGTCCATCGTCCATGCGCTGGGCTTGCAGCGCGCTGACCCCGCCATGATATTTGCCGTTCAGCACCGCGTGTTCCCCCGGCGCCACCTGGAAAAACAGCTCATCGGCATTGCCGGTTTCGACACTGAAATGCACTTTGGCCGGACTGAACAGCGCCACTGTTTTATCGTCATGCTCGACGCGATAACTGCGGAAGCTGTAGCCGGGAATCTCCAGGCGATAACTGGCAGCCCCGGGCAGCAACGGCCAGCTCTGCGAACCGCGAGTTTCGCTGGCTTTGATCAGCCGTTCGCCCTGCAGCTTGCCTTGACCGTCGAGCAGATAAATATGCTCCTCATTGGCCTCGGCCTGCCATGCCGGCACCCATCGCACTGTCACGGTGTCCGGGCGATCCGCTTGCAGATACAGACTGCCGTCACGGATATCGCCCCACTGCATCGGCGCCGCGAAACCGTTCAGCGTCAGGCCGAGTCCGAACAGCAGGGCCAAGCGTTTCATGCTGTCTTCCGACGTTGCAGCATCAACCACATCGGGGTGAGGTCGCTGGGCAGGATGATCAAGGTTTGCCAGAACGGCACGTTGCTCAAGCGGCAATAAAGCACCAGCATCGCCACCGTCACCGCCAGATAGGCGATTGATGAGGCCGCCGCTGCACCGACAATGCCGTAGGCAGGAATCAACAGCAGATTCAGCGCCAGGTTGAGCAGCGCGCCGATGCCCATCAGCAACGACACCGTGCCCGGGCGATCCTTGCCAATCAGATCCAGGCGCAGAATGCTCGCATAGCACAGGCCCAGCAGGCCGGGCAGCAACGCGAGCAGCGCCGGATACGCCGGTTGATACGCGACGCCGAACAGGGTGACGATCAGCCATTCGCCGATCACTGCCATGGTGATGCAGGCGCCGAGCATCACCGTGGCGGTCAGGCGCAGCGCCAACGGCGTGACCTTGTCCATGCCTTTGTCCTGTTGCAGCAGTCGCTTCATCAGCGGTGTGGTGACTGCCTCCGGAACGATCAGCAACAGTTCGGCGGCGGCGCTGGCCATGGCGTAGTGGCCGAGCGCGGTACTGCCGAGCAGGGCGCCGATAAACAAGTAGTCGGAACGCAGAATGATCTGTTGAAACAGCAGGTCCGGATGGCTGCGCGCACTGAATCGCAGCAGTTCGTTCTGGCTCGCACGGTCCCATTGCAGTTGCAGCGGCTGCGCGCGTTTTAGCCACATCCAGCCGACCAGCACCACCAGGCTGATGCCGGCCAGCCAACTGATCAGCGCGGCTTCGAGTGCTGCCTCTTTCCACATCCAGAACAGCGCAACAAACAACAGCAGCGGCGCGAGGGATTCGATCAGACGCAGAACATTGAAGGCGACCACGCCGCCCGATGCGTTGTGCAAGGTCAGCAAGCCGCTTTTAAGCACGGTCAACGGCACCGCCAGGAGCAACAGCCACGCCAGCAGACCCAGTTGCATTGTCACATCGAGTTCGCTACCAAATTCTCGGGCCAGCGCGACCACCAGCAAGGTCAGCAGCCCGGCCAGAACACAGCCGAACACCAACACTTGAGCGAGCAATAAGCCCATTGGCCGTTGATTGGCCGCTTGATAACCGACTGCCGAATTCAAACCGCCGCTGGTCGCCGCGCTGATCAGATCCGGCAGGGTGCTGAGCAGGGCGAACAAACCGCGTTCACTCGGGCCGAGAATCCGCGCCAGCAACACATTGCGCAGCAGGCGCAAGGCAATCATTGCCAGTTTGGTGCCCATGCTCAGGGCCAGATGCTTGAGGTAGTTGCCGCGACTCATGGCCGTGCTCCGCGATAAATGCGCCACGACAACAACGCCGGATTGCACGCGATGCGCTGGCTGACGCCGAAGCGCGGCAGGTTCAGCGGGTCGCCTTCGCCGCGATAAATGCCGGTGCCGGTGCCGAGGGCAAACGGATAATCGTGATTGGCGATCTGCTCGCGCACGCGTTCATCGTTGTCGCCGTTGGGGTAGCAATACACCGGCAGTGGGCGGTTGCAGCCGTTGTACAAGGCATCGCGGCTGCGGCTGATTTCTTCGTTCAGGCGCTGATCATCCAGGCCGGTGAGGATGGCGTGGCTGGCACCGTGCGGGCCAAAGCGCACCAGACCGGAAGCCTCCAGCGCGCGCACTTGATGCCAGTCCAGCGCTTGCGGCTGTGATTCGGCTGGGCACTGATCGGTGAGTTTTTCCAGTTCCTGCGGGTCAAGCGTCTTCAACCCTTGGAGGAAATGCAGCAGCGCCAGGCTGCGGCGATCGACATCGATGTCATCGAGCAGTACCGGCAAGGGGTGATGCATGAACTGCAGGCACTCGATCAAGTGCATCCGCGCTTTTTCACCGTGGCTGCCCCACAGGGTTTCGCCAAGGCTTTCCCACCAGAAACGCTGACGACTGCCGATGAAATCGGTGGAGAGGAAAATGCTCGCCGGCACCTGATGTTTCTGCAGCAGCGGGAAGGCGTTGACGGCGTTGTCGCGCCAGCCGTCATCAAAGGTCAGCGCCACCCGTGGGCGCTCGCTGCGCAGCGAATTGGGCTGGAGGATTTCCATCAGCGGCACGCAATCGAAATGCCGACGCAGCCACAGCAGTAAATGCTCGAAGGCCTTGGGCCCGACGCACAGTTCATTGCGGTGCGGCAGGTTGGCGGCACGGTCGTTGGCCAGCACCCGGTGCAGCATCAGAATGACCCCGGCGCCGTGCAACTGGTTGCGGCCCACCGACGAGTTGAGATAGAGCCAGCCGCTGGTGCGTTTCAGCAGTTGTTTGATCGCCATGGCATGAGTCCTCTCAACGATTCTGGTCAGGATTCCACTGTGCGTAGCGTTGCCCGCGCAGGAACTGCCACAGACCGACGCTCATGCCGGCCAGCGTCACCAGCAGGAACGCCGCAAGTCGGAACGGTTTCGGCAAACGGTGTTGCGAATCCAGCAGGCCGGCGATGGCCACTGCGTAGCCGAGCAATTGCGCAACCAGGCTCAGGCGATAGAAACCGTGCTCGTTCCACAGCCAGAAATTGCTCAGCAGCAGCGGTAGCAAGAGAATCGGCGCGAGGCGGCGGATCAGTTTGTGGCTGATCAAGGCGATGGAATAGAGGCCGTACTTGAACGGATTCAGCAGTGCGCTGCGTTGCGCCAGGCTTTGCAAACCACCGACGGTGACCCGCTGGCGGCGGCGCCACTGCTTGCCCGCTTCGTCGACGCCCTGGTCGATCACCTGCGCCTGGGGGACGTAAACGATGCGTTTGTGCGCGACCGGCGCGCAGGTACTGATGAAGAAGTCGTCGTTGACCTCGGCCGGTACGTTCTGGAACAGTTCGCGGCGCAAGGCGAGCAGGGCACCGTCGGCGGAGACCATGCAGCCGGTGCGATTCTCGACCCGGCGCAACCAGCCTTCGTAATGCCGATAGAGGCTGTCGCCAATACTCAGGCCGCCACCGGTGACCGGGATCACCATGTGCCCGGCGCAGGCACCGACCTGCGGATCGCTCAACGGCGCGAGCAAATGGCCGAGGGTGTCGCGCGACCATTGGTTGTCGGCGTCGGTGAACACCAGAATGTCGCCGCTGCTCACAGCGACGCCGGCATTCAGTGTGGCGGCTTTGCCCTGACGCGGCAGGTCGAGCACGGTGATGCGCGGATCGATCACTTTGTGCGCGCAGGCCACGGTGTCGTCCGTCGAGCCGTCGCTGGCGAGAATGATCTGCAGCGTCGCCGGTTGGTAATCCTGGGCCAGCAGGGTGCGCAACTTGTGCTCGATGTGTCGCGCCTCGTTGTGCGCGGCGATGACGATGCTGACGTTCAGCGGCGGTGCCGGCGCGTGTCGCCAGGCCGGGAACAGCGGCGCCAGCAAGGTCAGCAGCAGCGGATAGCCGATGTAGGCGTACGCCGGCAGCACAAGGCACAGGCAAAAAATGAATTCAGCCACGGGCGGGCCTCCTGGCGTTCCAATGACACAGACTGAGAATAAGTGCCGCGCTGGGCAGGTGCAGGCGTAACCAGTGCAGACCCCACAGTTGCAAGGTGAGGCGAGCATTGTGGTGCTTGATGCTCTGCCGCACGCTGAGCAGCAGACTCGGCAGCAGGGTCAGCACCAGCAGGATCACCGCGAGCTGCGCGAGGCCGGCGAGCAAGGCAACGATCAGTAGAAAATCCGTCATCCAGACCAGTAACGACAGCAGCGGAAAACGCAGCAGGCGCAGGCTCATGCCATGGGTGCGCAGCAACTGCAGGTGGCTGCCCTGGCGCCACAGCTCCTTGCCCATCCACTCGCGCCAGTTCATTTCGTAGCCCCAATGCAGGGCGATGCTGCTACTGGTCGACAGCAGCCGTGCGCCCTGTGTGCTCAGACGCAAGGTGTATTCCTTGTCTTCGCCGGTGCGCAGGGTTTCGTTGAATCCGCCGACGACGTCAAACCAGCGTTTGCGCATCAACAGGTTGGCGCTGGGCAGCCAGTCCACGGTGCGACTGGCGTGCGCTGATGGACGCAACATGCGTCGTTGCCAGGCGGTCGCGTACCACGGCGCGGCGGCGGGGGTGTGCAGATCCAGGCCAAAAATGTCGCCCTGATTCTGCGCTTCGAGAGCAAACAATTCGCTCAGCCAGTCTTCGGGCATTTCGATATCGGCATCAATGAACGCCAGCCATTCACCGCTGGCAACCGTTGCGCCACGATTGCGCAAGGCGCCGATCAGCAGGCCGGGCAGCACCAACACCTGTGCACCGAATGCGCGGGCGATCTGTGGCCCGTCATCAGTGGAACCGTTGTCGACGACAATCAGTTCACAGTCGATGTCGGCGGCGTTCGCGGCTTTGCGAGCGGCCAGGAGGGTGCGGCCGATGTGCCGTGCCTCGTTGTACATCGGAATGACGATGCTGATCCGGCTCATGCTCTGGCCTCCGTCAGCGGTGCTTGCTCGGCTTTCAGGCGCAGCACCCAGGTCAGTGCAAGCATGATCCACAGGTATTTGAGGTTCGGCGCGCTGAGAAACATCAGAAACAACGTCAACGACAGAAAACTCATTCCCAGATGGGTCATCAGGTCGGCGTGCTGCCACTCGCGCCGTTGCAGCCATTCGCGTCGTGCGCGGATCAGGTTGTAGAAACCCTGCACGAGCATGCCGACAAACAGCAGGCCGGCGGGAATCCCCAATTCGCTGAAGATCTCCAGATAAGTGTTATGCGCCCGGCGATACAGGTCGCCGATCTTGCGGTTGGCCGAGAATGCCTTGGCATAACCGGTGGTTGCGTAGTGCAACGGGAAGGTCCCGGGGCCGGAGCCGAGCAGCGGATGCTCGCGGATGATCTGGCTGCCGACGACAATGTACGAGGCGCGACGGCCGAGGGATTCATCCTGAGCCTTGGCCCCGGCGCTCAAGATACTCAGCGACTGGATGCGCGCCAGATAACCGGCCGGCATCGCATAAATCGCCAATGGCAGCACGATGGCGGCGCCGAGCATGGCGAATCCGAAATGCCGCGGACGGATGCGGTTGAGGTGCTGGCGGTAATGCCAGACCCCGATCGCCAGACTCAAGGCCAGTACCACCAGCCCTGAGCGCGACTCCGTTTTGGTCATGCCGCCCAGCAGCAACAGGCAGCAGCCCGCCCAGAACAAACGCTGCAGCAGATTCGGGCTGCGAATCACCAGCAGCAGGCCCAGCGGCACGGCAAAGGCGATCAGCAGAGCAAAGGCATTCGGGTCTTCGAGCAGGCCGGCGGCGCGGCCCTTGTCCTGGAATCGGCTGGAAAACATCGCCATCGCGCAGGTCGTGCTGACGCTGAGCGTGACCAGCCGGGCGAACAGATCGAGGTTCAGTTCGCGGCCAATCAACAAGGTGATCACGAACAGAATCAGGCCCACGCTCAGTTCACGCAGATGACTCTGTGACATGCCCATATTGTCGGTGGCGAGCAGGCTCAGCAGGTACAGCGCCATGAAGCCGATCAGGTAGCGCCACAGATTGCTGCGCAGGCGCTGCGATGGAATCTGATGCAAAGCCAGTTGCAACGCCAGGATCAGCGCCAGCGAAGCACCGAGGAATTTGCTCCCGGAAAATGCGCTGTCCTTGAAGAACCCTTCAAATGGCACCAGCGCGGCAATACCCAGCAGGCCCCAGGACGGTTTGCGGTACAGCACCGTGAAACCCAGCAGCCCCAGCACTGCCCCCGGCGCCAGATACGGATAAGGACTGACCAGCAAAGCCATGCAGACCAGTGCCAGCAGGCTGACGATCGAGAGCGGGAAAATCATGCGCGTGCCTCCCGTGCCGTGTGGATGTACAGCTGCGACCAGCGTTCAGCCAAAGCCTTGAGGTCGTAGCGTTCCTGTTGTGTGCGTCTGGCGTTGTCGCGTAGTTGTGCGGCCAGCTTCGGTTCGGCCAGCAAGGTGTCGAGCTGACGGGCGAGGGCGGCGGTATCGGTCGGTGCGGCGAGCAGGCCGTTGTGGCGGTCCTGCAAGACATCGGGAATGCCACCGACCGCGAACGCCACCACCGGCACACCGGCCTGCATCGCTTCGAGCAGAATCATTGGCGTACCTTCAGTGCGCGAGCTGATCACCAGCGCATCGAGTTGCTGCCACCAGCCTTGCATCGCCGTCTGATAGCCCGGCAAGCGAATCCGCTGTGGTAAACCGGCAGCGTCGATACGCGCCTGCAAGGCCTCACGTTCCGGACCGTCGCCGAGCATCACGGCGTCCAGTTGCGGATGCTGGTGACACAGCGGAACCAGCGTATCGAGAAACAGATCCGGGCCTTTCTCACTGCTCAACCGACCGACGTAACCGACCTGCCAGCGTTGTCGCTCCAGCGCCGGCAGCATCGCTGGCGCCGCTGGCAAACCGTTGGCAATCACCTGCAACTTCTCGGCACGGACGCCGGCCTGACGGTGCAGCACAGCGATGCTTTGCGCCACGCAGACCACTCGCTTCACCGAGGCCGTGCGGCACAGTTGCAGGCTTAGCCAGGTGTAGAACTTCTGCTTGCGACTGCGCGGTGTGAAGCCGTGCTGAGTGGCCACCAGCGGCAGGCGCAACAACGTTGCGCCGAACCAGCCGAACAGCAGCCCTTTGAAGTTGTGTGTGTTGAGCAACGGCTTGTCACCACGGTGCTGACGCAAGTGCCGCAGCAGTCCGCCGAGCCCGGCACAGCTGCGAGCGTCCACCCCGGCCTGGCGAAAACGCTCGATCAGCTCTGGTGGCGCGTCGAGGAACAGCACCTGATGCTGCCCCGGCGTCGCCAGGCAATGATCCAGCAACATCCGCTCGGCGCCGTAGAAGCCGCCGCTGCTGAGCAAATGAATGATCGGCAGGGCGACGCACGGGGTGGACGCCGCGTTCAATTGCGCACCCAGTGAACCAGGCTCGGCACGGTCCAGTTCTTGTGCGGATTACCCGGCTGCGACGTTTCTTCGTTGAGCACCAACAGCACCGGCAGGCCCAGTTCATGGCTGATTTGCGCCGGATGCTTGAAGCGGTGATCGAAGAACTCACGTACATAGACGAAGGCAATGGCCAGCAGCAGTCCGGTGAGCAGGCCGAACGGAATGATCAACATCGGCTTGGGAAACGCCGCCTCGGTCGGTTCATACGGCGGGCTCAAGACACGGGCGTTGGACAAGTCGTTATCCAGCGCGCGCGTCGTGCTGCTTTCGGCAAAGCGTTGCGCATAGGTTGAAAACGCTGCGTGCAATGCGCCGATCTCGGTGTCCATCTGGCGCAGCTTGCTTTGGGTCTGCTGCAATTGATGGATGCGATTCTTGAACTCGGCAATGCGCGCGGTTTTCTGCTCGATGACCTGGCTGACCACCGACAGGTCGATCGTGCGTTCCTGGATGCGGTTGTTGACCACTTTGAGGAACTGCTGGCGTGTGCGGGCAATCTGCTCGCGGGCCAGCAACATCGGTTCGCTGCTGGGCTGGAATATCGCGAGGTCGTTCATATAGCGACTGACCTGAGTGGTCAGCGCCTCACCCATCTGCCGGATCTCGCGGTCTTCGAACGCGATGTTGTCCACCGTCGTGGTGAAGGTGAACGGAAAGGTGTAGTCATTGAGTTTGTTGGTGTTGGCGGTGGCCAGGCTGGTTTTCAGGTAATCGAGCCAGCGCTGGCTTTGCAGCAAGCGATCGCGATACAGGTTGAGTGCCTGCTCTTCGGTGTTGATCGCGTTGAGGCGAAAGGTGATCTCCTCTTTCGGATCGGACGAACCGACGCTTTCGAGCAGGCTCAGCCGCGCGCCTTCCAGACCATCGAGGCGGACCTGATATTGATGCTTCTTGGTCTCGTAGAACGATTGCGGCAGCTCGATCGATTGCAACGCCTGACGATCGACCAGATAGTTGCGCAGCAGCGTGGCAACGAACGTCGTGCCCTGGGCGGGATCAGGGAAGCTGTAGACGATCGAGATGACATTGGAACCCGGCAGGGTTTCGATCTTCAGATTGTCGATGGCCTCCTGGGTCAAGCCATCCAGTACCGTGTCACGCACCGGGTCGGTTTCCATGCCCAGTGCATCACGCAGCGGATTGATCACGTATTCGCGCAGCGGCGTGCTGACGTAACGCTTGAACGGTTCGCCGGCCAGCTTGCTGAGCATCCCCGGCGGCGGGTTGTACTGACCCTGATCGCGCAGTTCGCTGATGGTCTGACGAATCAGCGCCGGCGAACGGAGAATATTGCTTTCGGTTTCCATGTCCGCCAGCGATGGTGGAATGAAGGTGGCGTTGTCCTGGGTCAGCGAGGTGGTCGCATCGCCCTGAGAGAGTTTTTTCGACTGCACGATCACCTGCGCGGTGATATCGAAGCTCTGTTTGAGCAACAGCGGCAGCAACAGCGCGATCACTGCAAAGATCAGGAAGATGCGCTTCACCAGTTGCTTGTTGGCGAAGAAAATCCTGAAGAACTCGTGCAGGTAATTTTCTTTTGGGTTCATGTCGTTCACCTGAGAGTCAGTTGTCACTGCCTTTGTTGTCGACGCGGTAGCCGAAGCTGAAACCCACGCCCTGGAACAGCACCACGTCGGCCAGTTGGCGGGCGAGTTCGCCGGCGCTGGCCAGTTTGGTTTTTGGTACGTAGAGCATGTCGTCCGGCTGCAGGTAAGCGATCTGCGGGGCATCGCCCGACAGTGCTTTCTCGACGTCGTAATTCATGGCCTGCACCTGATTGCCGTTGCGCCGCATGATCACTACCGAATCGAGACGCGCCTTGACGTTGGTACCGCGCGCCAGGGTCAGCGCCTCAAGCACCGACACCGGCCGACGGATCGGGTACGAGCCCGGTTGAGCGACTTCGCCGAGCACGTAGATCTCGTTGCCGGCGGTGGATTTCAGCAGCACATCCACAGTCATCCGTCCCGGCAGTTGCGCGTACTTGCTGTTGAGGAAGGTTTCCAGCTGATTGACCGTCATGCCTTGCAGCGGCACGGCGCCGATTTCCGGAAAACTCGCATAGCCATCGGTGCCGACGGTGATTTCGCGACTCATGCCGGTGGCCGGGTGATTCAGCGCGCTTTTCAGGTTCTGCTCGTTGCTCAGCGGGCTGAGAATCTGCACCGAGAGCTGATTGCGGTTGGGCTGGAACAGCTGCTTGCGTTGATAGGCACGCTGGATTTCCTGACGCGCTTCTTCGCTGGTCAGCCCGGCGATTTTCACCGAAGTGTTGGCGCCCGGTAATTCGATGGTGCCGTCAGGCAACACCAGTTGCGTGCCGTTGAGCTGACTGGCGGCGGTGAAGTTCAGGCCGATCTGGTCACCCGACTGCACGCGGTAAGCGTCCGAGCCGCTGGTACTGATGTGGAAAATCACATCCAGCACGTCTTTCGGTCGCAGCGTCTGCTCGACCCTCGGCATGTCGGTGGCTTGCGCATTGGCCGGTGTGGCGGTGAGGATATTCACCGGCATGTTGCGGGTGTCGGAATTGCTGGAGCAGCCTGCAAGCGGCAGCAACAGCAGGACAAGCATTTTGGCGTTCATGGCGTCATCCTTTGCGTTCGCTTACAGGTTTTTGTAAAGCCATTTGGGCATGTAGTACTTGCGCCGGTTGAACACGCTACCGACCACTTTTGCCCCGGCCTGAGTCAGACGTTGCACGGCGGCTTGCGCGACTTCCCAGCGGGTGTCTTCGGCGCGTACGACAAGCACCACGCCATCAACTTGCGTGCTGATCACCAGCGTGTCGGCGTCGGAGTACACCGCGTCGCCATCGATCACCACAAAGCGGTACTGGCTGCCCAATTGATCAAGCAACGGGCTCAGTCGCTCGGCGGTCAGGTGCTCCAGGGTGCGGATCGGCCGGCCGTTGGGCAGCACGTGGAACGGCAGGCTCGAGACCTGCACCACGCAGTCTTGCAACAGCGGCGGTTTGTCGGGGTTGAACAGCAAGTCGCGCAGGCCGCGCTCCTTGCTCAGGTTCAACTGCTGGGTGAGATTGCTCGCCGACTGACTGGCATCGACCAGCAGCACTTGGCCGCTGCTCATTTGCGCCAGTTGGCTGGCGAGCGCCAGCGCACTGGTGGTGGTGCCTGAGCCGGGGTTGGCGGCGGTCAGGAACAGGATCCGCAGATCGAGATCCAGCACAGTCGAGGTCAGGTTCGATTCGCTGGGGGTGGCGATGCTCAGGCTTTTGTTGGTTGAACCGTCCATTAGCTTGCTCCGTTGCCGCTGAAT
>Ga0157369_10000666_pt1 | contig 44321 bp, 36 predicted proteins | sample C25metaG_FD_113461 | JGI IMG/M metagenome (GOLD analysis project Ga0157369, IMG submission 113461) | Corn rhizosphere microbial communities from Kellogg Biological Station, Michigan, USA - C2-5 metaG | ecosystem: Host-associated > Plants > Roots > Rhizosphere > Soil | place: USA: Michigan... | reverse complement strand
GCGCCCGAGCCTACTACTCTCCGCCTCTGCCTCTACAAAGAGCGGTGTAATTCCGCGAGCGAAAGCGCTGTCGCGAAGAGCCGCGTGAGACTGCCGCTCGCATAGCGGCCGACCGCATGCGGCGCCACCCAACGGAACGCATCCATTTCGGGGATCGGTCCGCCATGCTTGCGGCTCGGAAACATCGACGTGCACACGCAGCGAGCTAGATCGACTTCGCCGTCCTCGACGCGCGCGGCGAACAAATGCAAATCCTTATCGCGGCGATAAGCGAAGCGGCCGAGCTCTTTCAGGCGCTGCGGCGCGAGTTCGATGCCCGTTTCCTCGCGCAACTCGCGCAAGGCGGCTTCGAGCGGCGTCTCACCGGCGTCCGGCTGGCCTTTGGGGATATCCCAGTGCGACGTTTCCGTGGCATGGGCAAGCAAGACCCGGCCGCGATCGTCGAGCAAAATGACGCCACACGAAATCGTTCGCTCGCTCATGGTCGCGGCTCGAACCTTCCAAGGCCTGCCGAGCGAGCTTGCATGAGTTCCTGGCGCACGTTTGCTCCGATATCGAGGACATCGCCAGATGATAACGGCGGCGGGGGCGGCGCGGCAAAGCCGCAAAAAGGATTCACGTCGATTCGGGACCGAGCGCAAGCCATGCGGCGAAGCCGATACTCGACGTGCCCGCCACGTACGTCACGCCACCATCGGCCCTGCCGGTCGGCCCGCTTCAAAAGCAGGTTTTGTTTCACTCCGACGAACAGGCCTGTGCAATAGCGCGCTCGATCGCCGCCGATAACCCGGTTACAGACGCCTGCACGCCCTGCTGTTGCGCCAACGCTTCCTGAAGGCGAACGGCCGCATCGGCCACCGCGCGCAGTTGAAACCATGCCGCCGTGCCGGCGATCGCATGCGCGAGCTCATGCATGCGGTCGCTGTCCCCCTTTGACGACGACGTGAGCAGCGCGTTCAAATCCGCGGCGAGCGTCCGGCAAAGCTGCTGCCACAACGCGTCGCGCACGAGCGCATCGGCGCAGCCGGCGTTGCGCGAATCGATGAGCCGATGCCGCACGAGCAGCGCTCGCAGTTGCTCGATCGATAGCGGTTTAACGAAGACTTCATCGGCGCCTGCGTCGAAGCAGGCTTCCCGCTTTTGTGCGGTGGCATCCGCCGTCAACACGACGAGCACGGTGCGACGCCCCGGATCGCCTTCGACCGCGCCATCGCGCTCTCGGCGGCGAATGCGCTCGACCAGCGTCAAGCCGTCGAGCAGAGGCATCGCGCAATCGGTGATCACCAGCGCGTAATCGCCCTGCTCATAGGCCTGGAGCGCTTGAACGCCGTCCTCGGCCAAATCGCAGTCGACGACACTCAAACTCGCGAGCTGTCGCCTCAGGACTTCGCGGTTGATGAGTTGGTCCTCGACCAGCAAAACACGCCGCGACGCGCGCTCCGATGCATGCGGCGCGGCCGCGTCGGCGTCTAGCGAAATTCCGCCGTGGCCGTCGGCATCGGTAGCCAGGGGCGTGCCGTCGATCGGCAGGTCCAATGTGACGGTGACCGTCGTGCCCTGCCCCAACGCGCTCTCGAGCGCAATGGCGCCACCCATTCGTTCGATCAATCGCCTGCAAATGGCCAACCCCAGCCCCGTCCCGCCGTACCCGCTCCCGACCGTGCCGCGCGCCTGCGAAAACGGCGAGAACAAGCGCGCCTGATCGTCCGGCGAGATACCGATGCCCGTATCGGCAATACGCAGACACAGCGCTTGCGAGGCAGCCGTCTCGCCGAGCACCTCGACCGTCAATGAAACAGCGCCTCGTTCCGTGAACTTCACGGCATTGCCCAGCAGGTTAAGCAGCACTTGTCCGAGCCGTTGCATGTCGCCGAGATGGCGGGGCGCGACGGCGCACGAAATATCCACCTGCAACCGCAGCCCCTTGCGCTGGATCTCCGGCGCAACGAAGCCCGCGGCGCGCTCGACGATCTCGGCGATGCAGATGGGCGTCGATTCGAGCGAGAACTCGCCGTTTTCGCTTTTGGCGAAATCGAGGATGTCATTGAGGATGCGTAGCAAGAGCTCGGCCGCGTTGCCGGCCATCTCGACGAGACGGCGGTCGTCCTCGGCCAAAGCGTCGTGATCGAGCAACTGCAAGATGCCGATGATGCCGCTCATTGGCGTGCGCAGCTCGTGACTGACCGTCGCGATGAACGCATCTCGCCCTCTCGCGGCCTCTTCGGCCTCATGCTTAGCGTCGATCAGCGCTGCATGGGACTCTTTCGCCTCGGTGACATCATGCAAGTACCCGTTCCATTCGACGCTGCCGTCCTCGCGCAAACGCGGCTCGGCTTCGACGTGAAACCAAGCGAGCCGACCGTCGGGCATCTCGAGCATGAACTCGGCGCGCACGCGTTCGAGCAAACGGGCCGAACGCAGGAACATCTTCGTCAATCGTCTGCGTTGGGCCGGATCGAGCGAGCGCACGAACGGGGCAAACGCATCGGTCGCGTGCGTTTCCTGCGAACGCACGAGCGCATCGGCTCGCCGGTTGGCGAAAACCAATTCGAACCGCGGGCGCGGCGCGCGCCTCAAGCGCATTTGGAACACCACCGAAGGCAGCGCCTGCGTCAATTCGACGAGCCGGCGCTTGTGCTCCAATTCCCTGCGCTCCATGCGGCGCAGGTCCGAGACATCGACGAACGCGCACAGCACGGCGGCTCGATCGTCGTCTTCGCCGCTGCACAGCCGAACCCAGTACACAGCCTCATGGGTCGTGTCATCGTGCCCGCGATAGCGCAGTTCGCCCTGAGCGGGCCGCCCCGTTTCGATGACCGCGCGCGCCGCTTGCGTGAATACGTCGACATCGACGTCGCGTCCCGGCCCCGGCGGCGGAAGTATCTTTCCGACGACGTGTTCCGACCGCACCCCCATGGCTTGCTCATAGGCGGGATTGACGGCGACGTATCGGCCGTCGGCGTCTTTGACGCAAACCGGAATCGGCACCGTATCCATCAGCAGCGCCTTGAAGCGAGTCTCGAACACCAGTTCGCGTTCGGTTCGGCGGCGATGACGCACCTCTTTGCGAAGACGCAGCATGTTGAACGACAACAGCGCGAGAAAGACCATCGTCACCGCGCCGAGCGGCGTAAGCACGAGCCACAGGGTGCGAGGGGCGACCCCGAACGTGAAGCGGCTGGAGAGCCAGCTGTTTTGAATGCGCTCGCGCTCGATTTCGGGAATGTCCGACAACACGCGGTTGATCAAAGGCAACAGCGGCGCAAACTGCGGCGCCACCCCGAAGGACAGGTCTTGAATGCGATCGGCCGGCGCCGCGACGCGCAGCGTGCCCGCATAGCGCTCGCGTACGAGCCGATCGATGACGCCGAGATTGCCGATGTATGCGAACGCGCGCGCCTGCGCAACCGCGTCGAGCCCCTCTTCGGCGGAGCCGACCGTCACCGCATGCACGCTGGGCAAGCCGGGGAACCGAAGATGCGCCGCCTGCACATCGCCGACGATCGCAACCTGCGCCCCTTCGAGATCCTGCAGACTGCCGATGAAAGGGGCCGTTTCGCGCGTCACGATGACGAGCGGATAGCTGACATAGGGCGTCGACAAGCTGAATCCCGGCGCGAGCCCGTCGAACTGCGAGACGGCGACTACGATATCGATGCGGCCTTCATTGGCGAGCCGAATCGTTTCGCCCCACGAGCGCGTCGGCACCAAACGAAAGCGGACTCCCAGCGTGCTTTTCAGAAAGTCGAGGTAATCGGCCGAAATGCCATCGATGCGCCCCTGAGGATCGACAAACGCCATGGGCGCCCAACGCGGGTCGACGCCCACGCGCAGGGGTGGCAGGGACTCGAGGTAGTCGCGTTCCGCTTGCGATAACGGCACGCGCAAATCGCGCGCAGCGCCCGACGAAGCGCCGTGCGGATGTTGCGGACACCCGGCGAGCGCCGCGGCGGCAATAAGGCACGCCGCTAGCCTGTACCCGATACGCCGGAGGCCGGCACGCACCGCCGCCATCGCTATGAACAAAGACTATTGTGCGCTCGCCAGTACTCGAGCAATTCTTGATTGGTGCCCACGCCGAGTTTGTGCTGCGCGCGGACCTTGTGCGCGCTGACCGTTTTGACGCTGCGATTGAGCCTTTCCGCAATTTGAGCGGCGGTTAGCCCGTCCGCCGCGAACAAGCGAATCACTTCCATCTCCGCGGTGGTCAGCGTCGCCTCCCGGCCGACGCGCTCGCCCACGAGATTCATGCGCGCGAGCAGCTTTTCCACGCCGGGACTGACGTAGCTCCTGCCCTGCCCCGCGGCGACGAGCGCGCAATGCAATTCGTTCACGCCGCCCGCCTTTTCCACCACTGCCTTCACGCCTTTCGCCAACAGCTTATTCAGGATGGCCGCATTGCGCAGGGCGGTGACGACGATGATCGGCACGCCGGGGCAAATCCGTTGCAATCGGTCGACAAGGGCGATGCCGTCCCGCGTGCGCGTACCGGGCATCGACAAATCGGTCACGATCGCGTCGCAGGGATACTGCCGCACGGCCGCAATCAGTTCGTCGGAATTGGCCGCTTCCGCAATGACGTGTGCAACGTGCCCCGCCTCGATGGCCAGCCGCATGCCGTAGCGGACAATGCCATGATCTTCCGCCAATATGATCTGCAGTGGTTTGTTCACGACGTTGTATGCCTCTTTGATCTGCCGGCGATCCGGTTGGGACGCCAGTTCGGCCGACTGCCGCGTCGCGACCAGCCCCGTTGATTGGCGCGTCGGCGGTTATCGAGAAATTGTAGTCACGGGCGGCCAATATGGAACTGTAGGGACGTTATGCAGATCGGCGAATAAGAAAATTCTCGAATAGTGAAACAAACGGGCGTTTGCAATCGATTTCCAGCGCCGATCCGCGACCGGAAATCTGAGTAGTGCGTGGGCGAAATACCGAAACACCGGAATGGGATTATCCGGGGGTAGTGCTGTCGACGTTGCTATCCTTACCTTGTTTGGGACGGCGCCAGGCCACCCGACACAGCAGAGCGTGGGCGAGAAAACCGAGCGCCGCGGATCCCGCAACGACCGGCAGCGACGGTAGCCGGAACGGATCCGTAGCGTTGCCGCCCGAATCCGCCGGGACGGCGGCGCTGGATTGCTCCGGCACGAGCAAAACGGTGACGCGTCGATCATCCTCGCCCGCCAGCCCCGGCGCGCCGTTCTTGACGAGCTTGGCAATGCCCGGCAGCAGCGGCGACAAATCGACGCCCGCGCGATGCTTGACGAGGACGGAGGCCGACGCCCGCATCAGCGGTGCGCCGGGAGCGGGACGCTCCGGCGGCACGACGCGCACCCGCGCTGCGGTGACGCCGTCGATATCCATGAGCGCCGCTTCGAGGTCTCGTTCGACCACATGGATGTGCCGCTGGCGCTCCTCGAGCGGGGTCGGGGCAATGCCACGCTTACCCAGGGCCTCGTCGACGCTCTGTCGGCTAGGCCGCAACAAGCCGGCTTCGCGCAGCGCCTGCATCGTCTGCGGGAAGTCGGCCTCGCCCACGTAAAGCATCACCCCGGCCTTCTCGGGCTTGCGCTCGACCTCGATTCCCCGCGCACCCAACACGGCGGCGATCTCGCTTGCTTGACGCACATCGGCTGCGTGTTGCAATGCGACCTTGCGCCCACACCCGACTAAACATGCCACGGCAACCACCACCGACAGCCATCTCAGCCCCGCGCGCATAGACGGTCTCATTGCGAGCCGTTCATGCCGCCGAGGTCAACTGCTTGAGCGCGCTCGTCGTCAGGCCGACGAGTTTCGCGCTCCACATGACGCTCATGTTGTAGGAAGCCATCGCGCGCGCATGACGGTGCATTTTCACCGCGAGCGCCGGTAGATCCGTGCCGCGCGCCCAAGCGCCGGCCAAATCGTCGGACAGCGCCTGCGCCTCCACCCGATGCCGAGCCAGCGTATCGAGCTGGCGAGCAAGGGCGGGCACCAAGGGGCCGGGCGAGCCGACGGCGGGCGCCTCCTGTGCCGATGCGCCAAGCGAAACCAGGTTGACGTCGACAGCGTCCATCGCGGCGGCGAACGTATCGAACCGGCCACTCACCGGCGAAACGACGTAGCGGGACACGACACCCGGCAGTTCGACGCCGGCGGACTTCACCTCCCCACTCCCGGCGGTCATGGCCGCAACTGCTGGGCGAGGTTGCGCAGGGCGTTGATGAGTTCCGTTTTCGCATGCCCCTGAACGGATGCCAGCGCGTATTCGGCGTCGACATGGCGCTTTTCATGCGCGAATGCGATGCCGGCCTGCGCCGCCCACCGCGCTGCATGCCGTTGATCCGCCGCGTGCGCGGCGAAGCTTTCCACTGCCTCGATCATGTTCTTGCGTCCCTTCGACGGCGGGCGCGATCGCGCGCGCCCGCCGGCTTATCCACACACGTTAAAAGTGAATGCCGTGAGCCGCCTTGATGCTGGCGTTCTGCACTTTCGCTCCGGAATCGAGATGGCCGCTTGCGATGCTGTTGGCCGTATCGGTCATCATCTTTTGAATGCTGGCCTCGGTCTGCATCTCCATCGCCTTCAACTGCATCGCTTCCTGCCGTTGCAGGACGCGCTCCATCTGATTGACGGCCATGCCGTTCGTCGAGCCCGCCGCCCCCGGCGACGCCGCGTCCGACGCGCCGGACAGCGCCGACACGACCGACGAAGCAAGCGTTGCGAGCGAACCGACCGCCTGAAGGGCGGGAACTACGGCTGCGATGGTCATGATTGGACTCCCCCTTTTTACCGAGATTGGAACGGGCGCTCTTCCGCGGATCGACGATCGCATGCCGGAATTGCGGGCTTAGTAACAGCCTGCTCGCCGCGGTTCCATTGCGCCGCTAAAAGCGATTCGAACCGCATCGCCAAGCGTTACATCGTCCGGTTTTTTAGTGGTTCGAGTCCTAGCGCGAGTCAAATCCGAGATCATGCGCGGATCGCCACGTCATGAGTCTCGACCCGCCTATGATTTCGACACGCTCGCATGCGGTCCGATCGGCCGCTGCGGATCGGACCACTGAATTCGATGACTGGTACCGCGCTCACGGCCGTTCCATTTATCGCTTCATCGCGCGCCGGGTGCGCAGCGCGGAAGACGCCGAAGACATTCTGCAATCGACCTATTTGGGGGCTTGGGAAAACCGCATGTCGTATCGCGGCACGGCACAGCCGAAAACATGGTTGACCGCGATCGCGCTCAACGTCGTGCGCAATCACGTCAGCCGCACGTCCGATTACCGGTTCGTGACCGAACGCATCGACGATCATGAGCACGCGCTCGTCGATACGCGCGCGCCCGAACGTTGCATGTCCGTCAAGCAAACGTTCCTGCGGTTCCTAGATTTCGCGCAATCGCTGCCGCCGGAACAACAGCGGATGCTCGAACTGCTGTTCATCGACAACGCCAGCTATGTCGACGTCGCAGCCATCCTCGGCATTCCGGTCGGCACCGTCCGCTCGCGGTTGTCGCGCCTGCGCGTGAAGTTGGACCAGCACTTCGAACGGACGGGAGGGCCGTGACATGCTTCGCTCGTCTTGGTGCAAGCCCGTCGCCGTTCGCCGGAAACGCCGGACGTTTCGCCGCTTCCGCTCGCCCGCTTCGAATGTCGCGGGACACCTCGCGCCTTCGCCTCCGCTCGTCTGCTATGGGACGACTCCAATCAGCCTTCTCGACACATGACTGCTCCGCTCGCCGAAACACACCTGCTCGATGCGCTGCGCCATACCGAACATCTGCGCCGCTCGCTCTCGCCGGCCGCGCCGGAGCGGTGGCAGAACTATGTCGAATCCTTGCGTGGCGTCTCGCTCGCGAACTGGAGTGCAACGACAGACCTTCAAATGAGGTTCGCCTTGCTACGCACGGTCATCAATGAGATTCGATAGCAGCATGTCGCTTCGCATCCATTTATACGTCCTCGTGCTGGCAAGCCTTTGCGCACTCAGCCCCGGCGTCGGCGCAAGCGCGAGCCCGCCTGCGGGCGCCGCCGGCAACGCCACGCTGGCCGCTCCCTATGCGCTCGACGCCTCCCATCTCACCGTGCAAGACGTGCTGGGTCGATTCGCAACGGATCACGGCCTGACGCTGCGCGTCGACTCGAGCAAGCAGCCGGGTTGGCAGTTGGGCAAGCTCGACGGCTGGGTGCAGGCCGATACGGGCCGGGCCTTTCTCGAACATCTCGCCCATGCGCACCGCTTCTCCTGGTTCGTCGCGAACCGCACACTGCATGTGAGCTCGGCGCACGATGCCGCCGTGGAGCGCATCGCGTTGGCAGGCATGCGCGCCGATAGCGCACGCAGCGCACTCGAAGCGGTCGGAATTTACGATGCGCGCTTCGGATGGGGCGAGTTGGAGGGTCAAGACGCCGTGCTCGTGGGCGGCCCGCGCGCGTACCGGGCGCTCGTGCGGCGCGTCGTGGCCAGCCACGCTCATCCTCGAAGCGCCGAAGCCGCGCCGGAAGCCATGATCTTCCCGCTGCGTTATGCGCAGGCCGCCGATAAGCCGCCGTCGTCCTCCTCGCCAGCAGTTCGTCCCGGCGTCGCAACGCTGCTGCGTGAATTGCTCGCCCCAAGCTCGGCGATCGCACAGCCGGCTTTCTCGTTGCCGGCCCAGCCGGATATGCCTCCGCCGTTGCCAAGTGCGGTCCCATCGCTCGCGCAATGGATCGGACTGCCCGGAGGGGCCGCTCCCTTGCTTGGGACGCCCCGCGCCCGCGGAGCGATCGTCTCGCCCGCGTCCGCACCTTCGCCCGTGAGCATCGTTGCCGACGAGGGCACGAATGCCGTGATGGTATGGGGCGACCGCAGCTTGCGCGCCGATATTCAACGGCTCATCGACGCGCTCGACCGCCCCTCGCCGCTCGTCTCGATGGATGTACTCGTCATCGAAGCGGACGCCGCGACGCTGCTCGCGCTGAGAACGGCCGGCGAACGCGGCGAGATGGCCTCGGCTGCGAATCGGGCCTCGAATCCTGCCTCGTTCGAGACCCAGCTCGCACAGGCCGTCGCCGATCAGCGTGTGCGCCTGCTCAACCATCAAACCCTCGTTGGCCGGATGAACGCCCATGCCACGCTCACGATCGGCGCCGAGTCGTCCCACCGCGGCGCCGCGGACGATAAAGCCGAAGCGCTACCCGTCAACGGCCGCGACGGCAGTCAGGGCGATCGCCTCGATCTGGCTGCCCGCATCGTCCCCGCCGCCGAGGCCGGCACAACCGCGATCGTCGTCGACGTGGACTTGCTGATGGCCCAACCCACTGGCCTGCCGGGTCAAACTTGGACCAATACGAGCAGCGTCAAATTCGACGCCGCCGTCACCCTCGAAAGCGGCGCACCGCCGCGCCTGATCGCGAGTTATCCCGTTGCGACCGCACGTGCCGAGCAGCGCGCCATCTTCATCAGCGCCCAAGCGCTTTGAAACAAGTGAGCGCAATCGGTCATGCTTGAACTGCGAATCTTCACGGGCTTGCATCGCGGCGCCGCACTCACGCTCGTCGCGGGCCTAATCGCAGCGGTCGCGGCAAGTCTCGATGGGGGAACGGCATCTAGGCTCGGCATGCGCGAACCCGCGGTTCACGCGTCGGCTCCGCTCGTCGGAACGTCCGAGGACGAGGCAACCCGTCTCACGCGAGGAGCGACACCCGCCCCGGCGCCGTCCTCGGGCGTTCGCGTGCTGACCGCGGCCGTTTACCCCGACGAGACAATGCAACGCCCGCCTTTCTCGATCCGCAGCGCAAGTGGCGGCCCGTATGGATTCATCGTCACCGACGACGGTCAGGTCTTGATGCCTGGCAGCCGATGGCGCGCGTTCACGCTCGTGCGCATCGAGCCGGGGCGCGCGGTTTTCACCGGTCCCTATGCGGCGGAGCTGACATGGTGATACCGATGGTCATACCGGATAGCGACGAAGTTGGTTCGGCAAGACATCCCACCCCTACGCACTAGGAGCGCTCGATTGAACGTCTCGATGCCACGTAACGAAATCGGTCATCGCCGCATCCCCGCGGAAGACGCGCCGCCCGATGATAAGCCGCGCCTCTTGCAAGCGCTGGCCCGATTGCCCGAGGCGGATCAGACGCGCACAGCGCGCACGCTCGCTCAGGCGGAAAACGCGCTGCGACGGTCGATCGTCGAGTCGGAATTGGCCCGGCACCGTCTCGGCAAACTGCGAGCGCACACCGGCGAAGCTGCCGTACGAGCGCAGGACTTTCCCATCGAGCAGGCGATTCGGCTCTCGATGCTCACCCGCACCGCGTCCTTTCGGACTTCGCTCGTCATGCCCGGCTTCGGTCGCTTTCGCATCGCCGTTCGCAATCGGTCATCGCAACTTGTATTGCGCATCGGCTGCGACACGAAAGCGGGCTACGGTTGGCTGTCCTCCCAACGCGATGCGCTCCAAGCTCGCTTGGTGCGCGCATTCGACCGTCCGGTCCGAGTAAGCCTTGCGCTCGTGGGTGCACTTTGAGCCGGCCATCGCCATCTGTCCTTTCTCCGCTACGGCTGCAACGCATCGAGCCGATGGGGATGGCCAGAGCGCGGCTTGCGCCCGCCCTTGGCACGCGGCACCGCCTTGCCCGCGGCGATGAAGCGCCACTGTTGCATCGCTCCGATGAAAGCGGTTCGCCCAAGCCGTGATGCTCGATCAACACCCGCTCGCCCTGATCGCACTGCTCGGCCTGCTTTCCGTGTTGCCGCTCGTCGCCATCGCCACTACCTCCTATCTGAAGATGTCGGTCGTGCTGGTATTGATGCGCAATGCGCTCGGCGTCCAGCAAGCGCCGACGACGCTGGCGCTCAATGCCATCGCGCTCGTCGCCACCTTGTTCGTCATGTCGCCGACGCTCTCGGCATGCATGGCCAACGCAAAGGCGATACCGGTCGCGCCGGCATCGGGCACATCGCACATCGAAGCGGCGCTCGCCGTTGTCGAGCCGCTCAAGCAATTCGTGCTACGCAACGGCAGCGAACGCGAGCGGGAACGCTTTCTCGAATTGGCGAGAAAGAGTTGGCCCGACACCGCACGCGCATCGGCACGCACCGACGATTGGAGCATCGCCGTGCCTGCATTCGTCGTTTCGGAATTGCAGGCTGCATTCGAAATCGGCCTACTCCTGTTCATCCCCTTCATCGCCGTCGACATTCTCGTGTCGAACGTGCTGCTCGCCATGGGAATGCAAATGGTGCCGCCCATGATCATCGCCTTGCCGATCAAGCTGTTGTTGTTCGTGCTCGCCGACGGATGGGGAAAACTGCTGCACGCCCTCGTTCTCTCCTATCACGGGTGAGGCCATGCCCGAGTCGCTCGCCTTATTGCAGCACGCGCTGCTCTTCGCATTCAAGGTGTCGGTTGCGCTCGCGCCCGCCGCATCCTGCGCCGGAATCGCCATTTCGCTCGTCTTGTCGGCATTTCAGATACAGGACCAAGCGTTGCCGTTCGCGATCAAACTGGTCGTCGTCGGTATCGCGGTCGCGATGACCGGGCACGGCGCGGGCGTGGAACTCGTTCGCATGGTCGAGCGAGCGTTCGAGCTGGCGAGCGTGCCTCACGCTTGATGTTTCGATGTGACAAGCGCCATCGAATCCGCCCTCCCCTTCGTGGCCGCGCTGGCCTTGTGCGCCCTGCGCTGGATGCCCGCAATGCTGCTCGTGCCCGTGTTCGCCGGACATGCACTCGGCGGTGTGGCACGCACCGTGATCGGGCTCGCGCTCGCATTGCCGGTTACGCCTGGCGTGGCGGCCGTGCTCGCTAGCGCGCCCATGTCCGGGGTCGACTGGATCGCAGTCGCGGGCAAGGAGACCGCGCTCGGAATCGTGATCGCATGCCTCCTCGCCGTGCCATTCTGGGCCATCGAGGCCGCCGGCACCTATCTCGACTACCAGCGTGGCGGCAATCCGCAGGCGCTCGACCCAGCCGCCTCGATCGACGCCTCCGTGCTTGGCGCGATGCTGCAGCAGGCCCTCGTCGTCTTTCTGATCCATACCGGCGGGCTATCCGCCCTCTTCGACATCGTTTGGACGAGTTATGCCGTCTGGCCGGCGCTAACGCCGCTGCCGCCGCTCGGTCCGCAAGCATGGGGACCCGTATGCGACCTTCTCGTGTCGATGATGAGATTCGCTCTCACGCTCGCTGCTCCGTATTTGCTGGCGCTCGTCGCGATCGAAGCCAGCTTCGCGCTGTTGTCTCGCGTCAACGCGAAATTTCCCGCCTACGTGGCCGCGCTGCCGTTCAAAAGCGTGGTCCTATTGCTCCTGATCGCATTGACGATACCCGGCCTACTGAACGCAGCGGCAGATACCGTCGCCGAACATTTCGCCTACGTTCAAGAGTGGATGCGTAATGCGGCGCAGGGCCGTGTGTCTGGCCGACCATGATGGGCGTTAGACAGGTAAGCGGCGCTCGGACGCGCTTGAACCCCGTCGAACGATGAGCGACAAATCGCTGCCGCCGACCGACAAGCGTCTGCGCGATGCTCGCATCGAGGGCAACGCCGCACGCAGCGATGTACTCGCCGGACTCGCCGTCGCCGTATTGACAGCCGAGGTCGCTTTCATCTCGATCGATGCGAACCTAGCACGCTGGCTTCGTCTTCAAGACGCCGTATTCGCGCAGCTCGGAGCGCCGGATCGCACGCACGCGTGGTTCGGCTTGTGCGGACAGGCTATTCGCCTCCTGGCCGTCGCTATCCTGCCTGTGGTCGCGGCAGCTACCTTCGGCTCGATCGCCGCCGCCTGGGTCATCGGCGGATTGTCGCTCGCGCCCAAAGCGGTGGGCCCCTCGATGAAACGGCTCAATGCCGCAAAACATTTGAAAGGGCTCTTCGGCGCAAGCAACCTCGTTTCCGTCGCGCTCGCGTTGGCGAGCGCGGGGCTACTCGCCACGGCCGCCTATTGGCAACTGCGCGAGCGTTTGCCGATCATCGATTCGATGATTGCTTGGCAAGCGCTTCAATTCGATCTGCAAGCAGGCATCACCGCGTTACATGGTTTCGTTCGCACGCTCCTCGCCGCTTTGCTCGTGCCAACCGCACTGGCTGCGATCGTCGTGAAACGGCAGCATCGCCAGGGGCTTCGCATGTCGCATCGCGAACTGAAAGACGAACTCAAGCAAGCAAACGGCAACCCCTTGATTCGTTCCCATCAACGCGCACAGTCCCACGAAGCCGCCGCCGACGTATCAACGCGGGTTCGCGGCGGAAAACGCGCGCTCGTCACCAACCCCGAACATATCGCGGTCATGCTCGACTACGCGGCAGATGCGTCGCAAGCGCCGATCGTCATCGGCAAGGCGACCGATGACGGCGCCCTCTCCCTCACGAATAGCGCTTTGCTCGAACGCATACCCGTGTTTCGATGTCGAGCGCTCGCGCGCCATCTTTTTCAGCACGGCGAACTGCACGTGGCCATCCCGCCCGATTGCTATCGCGCCGTCGCCATCGTCTATCGAATCGTCGACGAGCTCGAACATTTGGAAGAACGTCCTAACGTTCCGATCGAAATCGATGATGTCGTCTTCGATTCATAGCAGCCGTCAGGAACGCCGCCCCGTATCGACTTCGACTTCGACTTCGACTTCGACTTCGACTTCGACTTCGACTTCGACTTCGACTTCGACTTCGACTTCGACTTCGACTTCGACTTCGACATTGACACTGCCACCGGCATCCGCCTTCGCATCGACATCGACATGGACATGGACATCGATCGACATCCCGGCAGGGTCGGTCGCGGTGCCTCACCCGGCGACCGGAGGCAGTTCGTCGAGACAAACCGTGGCGAACACTTGTACCCGTTGCATCGGCCCAACCTCGGCATACGACAGCACGTGCGTATCGAAGAGGTCCTCGGCGAGCAGTTGCCGCAACGGTCGACGCAACGCCTGCGTCGTCAACAGAACGGGAACGATCCGCCTTTCCGCGCACTCGCAATTAAGCGCGCGAATACGCTCGACGAGCGCCTGAGTCGTATCGTGCTCGACGACGAGCATGGCGCCGCGCGGCGTCTCCTGCAGCGCGGCGCCCAGCTTTTCCTCCAACGGCCGCGCGAGGAGCAAAGCATGCAGGAGCGCATCGTGCGCGAACTCTTGGCATATCTGAGCGCCGAGCGCCGCGCGCACATGCTCGGCCAGCGCCGCGGTTTCTTTCTCGCGCGGCGCCCAGATGACGAGCGTCTCGGCAATCTCGCGCACGTTGCGCAGCGACACGCGCTCGACGACGAGCAGCTTCATGACTTCAGCGAATCGCGGCAGCGTCAACGCCTGAGATAGCTCCTTCGCCGTTGCCGGCATTTCCCGCTGCAGCCAATTGAACACGAGCTGCGCTTCGTGAATGCCGACGAACTGAGCGGCATGCCGGTGCAATAGCCGGCGCAACAGCATGGCGAAGTACTCGGTCGGTTCCAATCGCAGTCCCTCCCCGGCAGCCGATTCCGGCAACCGGCCAGGCTCGATCCATACGGCCCCATCGATGAGCGGAAACGACTGCGACACGCCATGCTCGCGTGCGAGCGCTTCGATTTCGCCGGTCACGGGCATGCACACGCGGTCCCAATGCAGGCGTCCCGCGGCGAGCACAACCTCATGAATGGCGATTTCGTAGTCGCACTCGGCGACCGGCGCGAGCGCATCGATCTCGATGACCAGCACCGTCACGCCGTAGCGCAAGACGAGTTCATTGCGCACTCGCCGGGCGGCCCGCGTGAGCATCGCCACGCGCTCGGCGTGGACATCCGTTTCCCGATGCGCGAGCGACACGACGAGCGGACGCATCGGCACGATTTGGCGCACGTCGGCATCGTCGGGAACGATACCGGGCACGGGCGCCGCCGCCAACGCCTCGGATCGGGCCTGTGCACGCGCGTCGCGGCGCAGCCGCAACAGGGTCGCCGCGAGCATCGCGCCGCCAAGCAGCAGAAAGACAGGCCAGGGCATGCCGGGCGCCGCCGCGAACATCGCCATCACGCCGGCCGCCACGAACCAAGCCGCCGGCGCGCCACCCAATTGATCGGCGATCTGCCGCCCCACCGTTGCGCCCGCCCCGCCACTCTCGCCGCTGCGCGTGATCAACAAGGCCGCCGCAATCGCAATCAAGAGCGCGGGGATCTGCGCGATAAGCGCATTGCCGATCGTGAGAATCGAATAACGCGCCACGGCCTGCTCGAACGAGAGCCCGTGCTGCACGACGCCAAGCGCGATCCCCGCCGTTAGATTGATCGCGACGATGACGAGCCCGGCGATGGCATCGCCTTTGACGAATCGCATCGCCCCGTCCATCGCGCCATGCATCCGGCTTTCGCGTGCGAGCTCCAAGCGCAATTGTTGCGCCGTCTCGGGGCGGACGAAGCCGGCCCGTAGATCGGCGTCGATCGCCATCTGCCGGCCAGGGATCGCATCGAGCGTGAAACGCGCCGCCACTTCGGCCACGCGTTCCGCGCCTTTGGTCACGACCAGAAACTGCACGATCGCGATGATCGAAAACACGATGACGCCGACCGCCAAATTGTCGCCCGCGACATAACGGCCAAACGTTTCCACGATCTCGCCCGCGTCGGCGTGCAGCAGGATCGAGCGGCTGGCGCCGACCTCGATGCCGAGCCTAAACAGCGTGGTCAGCAGCAGCACGACGGGAAAACTCGAAAACGAAACGGCGCTCGGCAGGTACAGCGCCAAGGCAACGAGCAATACCGCGGCACCGATATTGACCCCGATCAACGCATCGATGACCACGACCGGCAACGGCAGCATCATCATCGCGACCACGAGCGCGACCAACAGCGCGGCGGCAACGTCGCCGCGCGCGCCAAGCCATGTCAAACACCGCGTCAATTGCGCTTTTTCGATCACGTGCAAGCGCACAATCGACAGGAAACGGGACAACGGCGAAGCAGCGGTCATCGTAGTGGGCACAGAGAGGGAGCCGTTTCAGTAACGCCTGGCATGGCGACGGTTCCCATACGAGCGCGGCAAAAAAAGATACGGCGCAGCACTACATCCCGCCCGGGCAGCGAAACGCGCGCAGCGCCTGCAATGCGAACGGATTGACCACGCTCGATGCGGCCAACTCGAGTACGACGTTGCCTTCGTCGAGCGCGTAGGTCAGCGTGAACCGATCCGGCGTTACCGCATCGAGGCGGCCCTGATCGAGCAGACGAAACAGCGACCACGGCCCCTGCGCCTCGATGCGTCGCACGGCGTCCCCACCGGCGCGCATGTAGTCGATACGGGCGTCGGCGCTGCCCGTCTCATCCGGCCATTCGAAGCGCGTCGCCATCGGTGCACGCGCGGCGGCGCTCGCGGTTCGGCCGCCAAAAGCGAACGTGAAGAAAGCCAGCCTCGGATCCAGCGGGCGTGGCGTCAACGCAAATCGCACGTCCATGGGCTTGCCCGGCTCGGAAAAGAACGCATCGCGAATGCGCGCCGCGCGCTCGAACTCGCGCAAGGTCCCGCTCGGCGTACCGGAAAACGCCGCTCGCCATGACCAAGGGGTGGTCGTCGTATCCACGTAGGGCTTCAGGTGGGCCTGAAAAAATGTGTCGAGCATGCCGCCCGGTGCGAACAAGCGTGCGAAATCGTCGAGCGTCACATCGACGGCTGCGGTGCTCACGAATGGATACCGTCCGTCCAGGGCTGCGTGGCAGAAGAGAGCGACGTCGGCCCGCCAACGCTCGCCTATCCGTACGCGTTCGGCCGAGCGAGCAAAGCGCCGACCCGCTTGGCCGAGGCCTTTGAGCATATCGGCCAGCGGCGCGGGAAAATCCCCCGCGTTTTGCAACAGCTTTTGCAGGGCATCGTCGGGCGGCGGCGGCAAACCGTTCGCGCGTGCGACTTGCGCAGCCTGGAGGTAGACCGCCACTTCTTTCAACTGCGCTTGCGCTCGATCCAATGGGCTCGCGCCTGCCGCGTCCGCGCCGCCCACGAGACGATGCAACGCCGCGAAATGGCAATCTACGCGCCCCGCCGCTTCGTTGTCGGTCACGCGCGAAGCGACGTTCGTGTGGGGCGCAGGATCCCCGTGGCCACCGAACCATTGCCGAATTTTGCGCAGAGCGCGTGCGATTCGCCCCTGCGCCGATGGCGCTGATAGCGCTGATGGCGCCGCCACCGGATCGGCGAGCGGCGTAGCCAACGACGTTTCCTTCGCCGCCCGCAAAAGAAACAAGCGCAACGGCGACTGCGGCCCCGCGAGCAACCCGACGGCGACTGCGCCCTCGTCCGACGGCGGCAGCGCCCGCAAGCCGACATCGGCGAGGAACCCATCCCAAGCAGCCTGGTAGCGTGCGAAATAGAGGCGGTCGACCTCGTCGGCAAGGCTCGTCGTCGCCCCCGCTCGAGCGTCGAGCACACCCAGTACCCAATGCTCCTGTTGCACGCGCGCAATCGCCGCATCGCGCAGGCTCAGGTAGCGATCAATGCCCGCCCGCGTATAAGCGCCTGGAACGCCGTCGCTGAGCGGCGCGCCGCTCTTTCGCTCGAGCACCAGCGCGGCGCCGCGGCCGCCCATGTCGACGACCGAAAGCGGTGCGGGCGTGGCATCGGCCAACGCAGGCAAGACGGCATCGAGCGCGCGTTGCGCTTCGGGCTGGGCTCGCAGCCGCTGGCGCGCGCGGTCGACGAGCGAGGGGTCGAGCGGCACATTCGATTCGCCCGGGGCGGCCTGGGCCCATGCAGCGGCGTGAGCCAACCACACGGCGCGTTCCTGGGACGATAGCCCCTGGCGGGTCGCATCGCCTTCGAGCCAAGCCAATACGCTCGTGCGGGCCAAACGCGCCTTCTCACCGAGCATCAAGTAGACGCGCAAGGCCGCATATAGGGCGGTGGGATCGCTCGCCTCGTCGCGCAGCACCTGCGTCGTACGCGCCAGCAGATAGGGCTCGATCGTCTCGCGCAGCACCGCGCGGTATGCGTCGCGGCATGCCGCTTCCAAATGCGCATCGCGTCCGAATTCGAACGCTCGCGCCCAAGACCGTTCGGACGCTTGCCAGTCTGGTCCGCATGCGAGCCCCCGCGCCGCATCGAGCACCGGCAGCATGGTGCGCGGCGCGTCGAGGTCGACGCCGCGCTCGGCGGCACGTGCAAGCGCAGCGGCGGAACTGCCGCTCGTCGCAAGCACGGCGATGGCGCGCTGATGTGCGGACACGAGCGCCAACGCGCCACACGATGCCAATATGGCGCACGACGCCGCGGCGAGACACGAGCGAACCGCGCGGCGACGCGATGCCGCAAGACGTGAAAGTACGAGGTCGCGCTCTCGCAACACGACATCGCTCAGCCACCCTTTCACGAACCATGCGCGCTCGCGCGCGACCGCACCCGGCAACGATGACGATTGCGCAAGCCCGACACCCTCGCCCGCAACCGCGGACAGATTCACGCCACGCAGTAGCAGCGGTTCGCGAAGATCCGGCGAAGCACCGAACACATCGCGCAAAAACCGCCCCAATGGGGCGCGCAATGCCTCCAACGACTGCGGAAAGCGATAAGTCGCCGCGGCTCGCTGCGAATCCGCGTGCATGGGCATACGCTCGAGCAATTGCCGCCGCGCATCGCGCGTCAACGCGTCGGAGGACCGCGTGAAATCGTGCGCCCACGCTTCGCCCATCGGCTCGGCCTTCAGCGGAAAAACAATGCCCAGCGCTCGCTCGCGCGCCGCATCGTCAAGATCGCGGACGAACGCATCGAAGCCGCTTAGACGATCGCAGTGCGTGACCGTGACATACACCGGCACCCGCCTCCCGCACACGCGATACGCCGCATCGATATGCGCGCGCAACGTATCGGCAAGGCGGCCGCGCATCGCTTCGTCACCGTCACCGTTGGCGAGCCGCTCGGCCGATACCACAACGACGATGCCATTGAGCGGGCACCGGCGGCGCACGCGCCTGAACTGCTCAAGCAATGCGTTCCAGCAGCCATCGTCGATTGCGGCGCTTGCCGTCGCTTCGAACATCACCGCGCGTTCGTCGAACCACCAGCGGCCGAGCGCATGATCCGATAGGGCATTGCCAACGGTGTCACGCCGCGCCGGCCGCTGGCCCCATGCCCGAAGCAGGCTCGATTTTCCCGCGCCCGCGTCGGCGAGCACCACGTACCACGGCAATCGGTAGACGCTATGACGGCCCAAACGCCAAGCCGGCCCCCCGGCGCGCGCCCAACGCACCGCGGCTGCCACGCTATCGCACACGGCGCGATGCGCGCGTCGATCGAGGCCTGGGGCCGGGGCTTCGTCTTCAGCGCCTGGCGGCTGCGACTCGGCGCGCTCGGTGAGCGCCGCGCCCGCACGCGGGCGCTTTCGCTTGAAGAAGCGTTCTAGCATGTTCGATGTCCCCTCGGACCTTGGCATCCTTCGATTCGCTACGTGGCTCACAACGGCGCCCCGCCCGCAACGACGGTGATTGCGACGCGGCGGTTGCGCGCCCGTTCCATCGGCAGGTCGTTGGACGCCACCGGCTCGGACGAGCCCCGCCCCTGCGCGAGAAAGCGCTGCGGGCCGCCGGCTTCTTCACGCAACAAACCGACAACTTGCGTCGCACGCGCAAGCGAGAGTTGCCAATTCGACGGTTTGCCCGGCGAAGGAGGTTGATCGTCGGTATGTCCTTCTACGACGATGCGTGCGTCGAGATCGCGCAGGGCAACGCCAATGCGCCGCAGCAGCGCAACGCGTTGCGGCAGGACCGTCGCACTGCCCGAAGCGAAAAGCGCGTCGCTGCCGAGCGTGAGCACCACCTTTTGAGGTGTGGCGGCGAGCATCAAGCGCTGCGCGGCAAGATCCGCGTTCAGGCGTTCGGAAAGGATCGCCGCCAGAGCCTGCTCCGGGGATACAGTCGGCTCGTGCGTCCGAGCCGGTGCGACGCGAACCTGCGCGAGCGTATCGACGACCGGTTGAGCGCGCGCGTGAAGCCGGAAGGGCAAAGCCGCCGCGAGCAGCGCGAAAAGCGCGGCCGCGCCGAAGGCGAGCATTGCGGGCATAGAAAGCCGAAAACCGGCACGCGCATGGTCCGTGCAACCCTCGATCGCGCCTGGCCATGCGAGCGCCGGCCCGCGTATAGCCGCCAGCTGTCGCCGCAGCGTGTCGCGCACCGCGTCCAACTGGCCGCGCCCGCCCTCTAGTAGGCGATAGCGCCCCTCCATCCCAAGCGCGAGCATCAGGTACACCAGCTCCAAGGCCTGGCGGTTCTCGCTCGCATCGACGGAAAGCTCACCCAATATCGAAAAGAAGCGTTCGCCGCCCGATGCCTGCCCATGAAACAGGACCAGCAGGCTTCGGCTGGCCCAAGCCCCGCCGCCACCGGCCGGCGTTCCCGCGACGATCTCGTCGATGAACGTGCACATGCAGTAGCGCACGGCAATGCGCGTCTTCGCGTCGATGCCCGCTCGCGTCATCGACGCATCGAATGCGTCGACCATCGTGCACAGCCGGTCCCTTAGCGTTTCGAGTTCCTCGTCGAGCGGACTCAGCCTCAGTTGGCAAGCAAGCACGAGCAGCGGATGCGCCGCGTCCAACAACGAATCGCTTTCGACGCCGCGCGGCTGCGCCGACACGCAGGCCGGCTCGATGCGCGCATCGCTCATTGCCTGATCGCCCATAAGCGCAGCTCCAATCCGGGGAACGTGCCGGCGACGTGCATCGCAATCGCGCCGGAACACGCGAGTTGCGGCCACAACGCGTCATTCGCATCGAGTGCGAGATAGCACCGCTCGGCGTGAAACGGCAGTTGTCTTGGCGCGGCCGGCAGCACGCGCAGGCCGATGCCGGGCAGTTGCAGATTCACGAGGTCGTCGATCTTTTCGAGCGGCCCGACCTTCAGTTGAAGCGTCAACGCACTGGCGAGCGCATCGGCGGACATGTCGGCGCGCGCAGTCAAGACGAAACCGGCGTTCGAGAACAATGTCGGGTCGCCCACGCGCCCGACGTGCAGGCCGAACGGCCGGGACTCGAGGCCGATGGGCACCGCCTGCGGCGACATCGCGTGGCTGAGCGCCGCGCGAATGGAATCGATCAGCGGGGCGAACGAGGTCGCCAACGCTTCGTGCCGATACGGTCTTTGCGTGGGCGGCCGCACCGCGCCGCGCGCGAGTCCCACCAGTTCTCGCGTCAGTCGAAGCAACTCGCAGTAGAGCGTCTCCGGATGCACGCCTTGCGTCATCGACCAATGCGTAAGCAGCGGTTCGCAGCGGTTGACGAGCTGCAGCAGCAGAAAATCGACGATCTCATCGGCGGCGCCGACCCCCGGCCCGCTCAGGCGCGCAGCGAGTATCTGCGCACGCTGGCGCAGCAAACCGACGAGCTCGTCGACGAACGCCGCCAACGGCGGCGCCACGCGGAAATCGACACACGGCGGCATGTACGCGCCATCGATGACCAACCGTTGGTCGGCGCGACGCTCGACGATTCGCGCCACGCCGAGCGTCGCGAACGCATCGCCGATGTCGTCGGCGAACGCAAGGCGCATGCGCAACCGCGCCACCTCCACCATGACGCTGTCGCTAGCGCGCGCATGGCTGTCGACCACCCAGTGCTCTGCGCGCCGATAGCGGGCATACGATTCTCGATCGGCCCGGCCACCGCCGTCGAATCCCGCATCCTCGACTTCGGGCACGCCGGGGCGCGCAAGCGCGAGCGCCAACACCACTTCGGCGTCGCGCCGATGCTCGGGTATGTCGATGGGCAGCGGCAGGTCGCCGTCGCCGGGTAGCGAGAACGGCGTGCCGTCGGGCATCACGCCCTCGCAAGCACGCAGGGCGAACTTGCCGAGCGGCAACTGCGCCTCGTCGATCACCAGCTTCGACAGGCCCCAAGCGTATCGCGCTCGCGGCGCGCAGCGCGCTTCGATCAGCCGATGCAGGTAACGGTCGTGCTGTTGCAAGTGTTGCTGCTGCAGCAACATGCCTTCAGACCATACGACTCGATTGTTGAAAGGCATTCCTTCTCCGAAAAGCAATCGCTATCGCGGACGAGCTTTCGCTCCCATCGCCGAGCCGCTTCACCGGCGCCCCCGGACGAGCCGACCCGCGCATCATTTCGCGCTCGACCCGTCGTCCGCCTTCTTCGGCGCGCTGGGCGTCTGCGGTGAGCCGCCGGGCGCCGAGCCGGCCGCCCCGCCACTGTTGAGCCCGACGAGGGGCCCGCTGATTTGAACGCCCGCCGGCGTGATCGTGACGAAGCTGCCGCCGCACTTGAGCGTGAGCATCGCCGCCGCCTCGATCACCACGCTTGCGCCGCCCTTGATGTGCACGATCTCGCCTTTGATCGCGTAATTGACGCGCGCCTCATGCAGCACGTCCGTACCGGCCGACAACGACGCGCTCGTGCCGACCTTCACGCGTTGAGCCCCGTCGATCGTGAAGTCGTGCGCCCCCACTTTGACGAGTTGCTTGCCTTGGACGATGGCGTGCGCATCCTCGCCCACCCACGCGAGCGCGTCGCGCTTGACGTAGCTGTCCGCGCGTCCGCCCGCATACAGCAGCAGTTGCAAGTCTTTGTCATTGAAGCGAAGCTCGTTGCGCTCGCCGTCGCCAGCCAACGACGCCGTGCGAATCGCCGAGATCGACTCGCGCGCCGGTAGCGCATAGGGCGGCGGATTCGCGCTGTTGTATAGGCAGCCGATCACGAGGGGATGATCGGGGTCGCCATCGACGAATGCGACCACGACTTCCTGCCCTGCGCGCGGCATGAACACCATCCCCCAATTGCGCCCGGCCCACCCCTGGGCTACGCGCACCCAGCACCGCCGCATCGTTTCGCTTGCCGGCGGCGGGTCGAGTTGCTCCCAATGAAACTGCACTTTCACGCGCGCGTGCCGCTCGGTGGCGAGCTCGTCGCCGGGGGCCGCCACGACGAGCGCCGTCTGCATTCCGGCACGAGGCCGCGGCGTGGACCGCAACGGCCGAAACGGGATACGGCGTGGCAAAGCGCGAAAGGTGCAATCGAAAACCGGCTCGCTGCGCGCCGCCGCGCGCGAGCTGGCGTTGGCGCCCGGTTCGCCATGAACCTGCGCGCCGATTCCTTGCGGCGTGTAGTCCCCCGCTTGCAAACGGTACGTCGCCTGCACGACGAGATAGTCGTCGTTTTGGTCGGCACGTGGATGACCCCTCAGCGAAAACACGCCGCCGGGTCGAATCATGCGAGACGTCGCCGCGCCGAACGCGCATGCCGCCGTCGCTTGGAGCGCATCGATGCGCGTTTGGGCCAAGCGCCGCCCGTCATCCTGCGTTTCGTAGCGGGTCTCGTATTCGGCCATCCGATAACGCCGCTCGCCGCCATCCGCCACAGCGCGCACGAACAGCGCCTGCTGCTGCGCCGTGGCCTTCGCATTTTTGAAGTCGAAAGCAGTCGACTCGGCGACGTCCGCAGCCAACGCCACGTCGTGGCGCCATCGATAAATTGCCTCGTGAAACGGCTTGCCGCCGAACTGCACGCACGCGAATGCAATTGGGCCGTCATGAGCCGGTGCGCTCGGCGCATCGGCCAGGATCATCCGGTCTTTGCCCTCGGCGTGCTCGAAATAGTAGTAAATGCCGTCGCCCTCGAGCAGGCGACTCACGAAGTCGAAGTCGGTTTCGTCGTACTGCGCGCAATGTTCGCGCACCGGATAGTGCGCGACGCATGCGTTGCGGTGATCGACGCCATGTTCGCCCAGCACCGCTCGAACGATCTCGACTGTCGTGCGTCCATGAAAGAAGCGGCAATGCGCGCTGCGCGAGAGCAGCCAAAAGCTCGGGCGAACGAGCGCCTCGTATCGAAACAACACGTGCTCGCCCTGCGCCGCTCGCGCTTCGCCAATTCCGAAGCGCGCGACCACCCCATTGAACTCACGCGCACGCGATCCGGCGTCGAGCAGGACCGACATGCGCGTGCCGAGCAGCGCCTTCGCATCGAGATCGCCGCATTCGCTCAGCAAGGCCAAGCGCAGTGCAAACGGCTTGGAGATCGCCTCGAAGCCGTCCATTGCGGCAAGCAGCAGCGTGTCGTCGGGTAGCGCGGTTTTCACGCGGCCTGCGCGGTTCAGTTGCGTCGCAGAGGTCATCGTGAAACGGCCTCCAGCGCGGAGCGCCCGGGCGCAGGCCAATGCGCCGCGCCCCCCGCATCCCGCCCATATGGCGACGGGTGCGGCCGACAGAGATACCTTCGGCGTTGCGTCATGGCACGATCTCCTTGACGGTTCCAGGCATCGCCACGGCCACATTCCCGCCCCACGTGCAGGTGCAGATACACACATTGCTTACGACGGGCATGCCTGCCGCAAGAACGGTCGGCACGCCCGGCATCCAAGGCGCCGCCGTCGCAGGCACGCAGGGCGCGGGCGTCGGCGTGCCCAGCGCCGCAGCGGTGGCCGCGGCTACAGCCGGATTGGCGGGCGCGCTGCACATGCCGAACGTCGGAATGTTCACGAGCGGGATGTGGTCCATGATGTTGGCGACCGGCCGACCTTCGATCAGCACCCGCGCATGCGGCAAGACGACGAGCGTGGCGGGTGCGACGCCAAACGAGCAAGTGAGCTGCGCGCCTGCGACGACAGGTTGCGACATGGCGTGGTTCTCTCGCTCGCATTACCGTTCGACGGCACAGTGAAACCCACCGCGCCGCACGCTGAGCACGATCCGCCCGATAGGTCCCGCGCGCCCCTCGGACAACAGTGCGTAACCGATCTCCGGCAAGATTGATTCGCCGATTGCGGCGTCGACGTGCCGCGCTCCGCCCTCATGATCGCCGCACCGGTCGGCGACGGCCGTCACGACGGCCTCGTCATAGGCGAGCGTCACGGCGTGATGCGTCTGTACGCGGGCGGCGACCTGCTCGAGTTGCGCCCGTGCGATCGAACGTATCGCGCACTTGGAGAGCGGCAGGTAGGGGACGGTCGTCATGCGGGCCAGCAATGCGGCGGGAAAGGCATCCAGGAGCGCTTGGCGCAGCGGTGCGCGCAAGGCGTTCAACGCCGCCTCCTGCTCGCCGCCCGCGGCTTCCCACGCTCGAACGATGGCGTCGTTGCCGAGATTCGTCGTCAGCAGGATCACCGTGTTGCGAAAGTCGACGACGCGCCCTTGACCATCCTCCAACGCGCCTTTGTCGAACACCTGATAAAACAGCGCGTGAACGTCGCGATGCGCCTGATCGATTTCATCGAGCAATACGACGCAATAAGGCTTGCGGCGCACCGCCTCGGTCAAGACCCCGCCCTCGCCGTAACCGACGTAGCCTGGCGGCGCGCCCTTGAGCGTCGAAACCGTATGCGACTCCTGGAACTCGCTCATGTTGAACGTGAGCAGATTGCGCTCGCCGCCGTACAGCGCGTCGGCCAGTGCCCGCGCCGTCTCGGTCTTGCCCACCCCCGACGGGCCCGCAAGCAAAAAGACGCCCAAGGGGCGGCCGGGACGTTGCAAGAGCGCACGCGCCGCACGCACCCGTCGTGCGATTCGGCGCGTGGCGTGCGCCTGCCCGACGATAGTCGCATCGAGCCGTTCGGCAAGACCGAGCACGCCGTCGAGTTCGTCGCGCAGCATGCGGCGCACGGGGATGCCGGTCCAATCTTGCACGACGGCGGCGACCGCTTCGCGATCCACACTTGCGGCAACGAGCGGCGCCTCGCCCTGGCGCACGCGCAATTCATGCTCGAGCCGCGCGAGCTGCGCACGCCGGTAGTCTCGTTCGATCAAGACATCGCCGCCTTCCGGCGAAGACAGGCACGCATCGGCATCGACGCCCGCGCCCGCACCCGCGCAAATTTCCGCCCGCAACGTCGATAATTCACCGACGCGCTGCGCCTCGTCGCGCCATTGATGCTCGAGCGCCGCCACATGCTTGCGTTCGGCTGCAAGTGTCGTTCGCAGTTGATCCCTGCGGGCCCGCTCGCCGCATCCCAGGGCCACCTCGCGCGCCGCTGTGGCATGCTCGGCAGCGAGCGTCGCGATGCGTTCACGCGCTCGATCGAGCGCCGCCGGCGCCGCATCGCGACCGGCCGCCACACGCGCGCATACGGTGTCGAGCAAGCTAACGGCTTTGTCGGGCAACTGCCGGTCGTTGATGTATCGATGGCTGAGCGTCACCGCCGCGCGCAATGCTTCGTCGAGCACGTGCACGCCATGATGCGATTGCATCGCCGGCACGACCGCTCGCACCATCGCGAGCGCCGTCTCTTCGTCGGGCTCGCCGATCGTGACGCTCTGAAAGCGCCGCGCGAGCGCGGGATCCTTTTCGATGTGCCGCTTATATTCGGTCCATGTCGTTGCGGCGATCGTGCGCAGCGTGCCGCGCGCGAGCGCAGGCTTGAGCAGGTTCGCCGCGTCGCCGGTGCCGGCCGCCCCGCCCGCGCCGACGAGGGTATGCGCCTCGTCGATGAACACAATGACCGGTGGCTGCGCCGCCTGCGCTTGCTCGACGAGCGCGCGCAGCCTCGCCTCGAATTCTCCTTTGGCCGCCGCGCCCGCCTGCAGCAACCCCAGATCGAGCATGCGCAAAGAGACGCCGCGCAACGGAGCCGGAACGGTTCCCGCGACGATGCGCTGCGCCAGCCCCTCGACGACCGCCGTCTTACCCACCCCCGCATCGCCCGTCAGCAAGGGGTTGTTTTGCCGCCGCCGCATCAGGATGTCGATGACCTGCCGGATCTCATGATGGCGGCCCACGATGGGATCGAGTTTGCCTTCGCGTGCCTGCGCGGTCAGATCGACCGTATAGCGCGCTAGCGCATCGAGCGCGCAATCGGCGGCATATTCGCCCGGCATGGCGGGCGCACGCGCACTGCCGCCGCACGCCGTATCCGATTCCGATTCCGGAGACTGTGCGGCGATGGCGTCGAACGCACACAGGCAAGCCGGTTCGTCGATCCGCCCAAGCGACGGCAAACACGCGAGCAACGTACGTCGCAAGCCGGGCGTCGCAGCGATCCCGACGAGGAGGTGTCCCGTGCGGACCTGCGATGCGCCGTACATGAGCGAGGCATAAATCCAGCCACGCTCGGCCGCTTCCAGCACATCGGACGACAAGTCGATGGGCTGCCCCTCCCGCGCCGGCATTCTAGCCAAGGCATCGGCCGACTCGCGCACGAGAGCCGCCACATCGATGCCGCCGAAACCGGCGATCCTGTGCAGGTCGGAATCGTCGTGCAGCAAGACATGATGCAGCCAGTGCGCCAGTTCCACACGAGCCTGACCGCGTGCCCTGCCGAACGCGACGCTGCTTTCGATCGCCCCATAGGCGACGCGGCTCAACTTGCCGAACAATGCGGCGCGACTCAGTTCTGCCATGAAGCTCTTCTCTCGTTCAGTTGTTCAAACTACTTCGTGGGGATGCGCACAAGCGCAGGACCGGCTTCGCGCGCGCCCGCTTCGTCGACCCAAGCCAAGTGCTGCGCGCAAGCCGCGAATCCGTGCCGAGACGCATAGCCGGCGCGGCGTCGTGTGTCAGGCGCAGTTCGATATCGAAATCGAGTGTCGCGCCCACATAGAGCCTCACCCAAGCGGTGAGACGGTCATACCCCGCACCGCCGGGCTGAAGGCGTTCGCTTTGCATCGCATCGAGCGGCCCGATGCGGACGCGGAATCGATGCTGCCGATCCCAGATTCGCCGCCCGAGGACATACCCGGTGCGGAGCGACCCGCCGCTACGTGCACCGAAGCGGATGCCTGCGTCATCCGGCACGGGTAGCCATTGCCCTGCGAAGGGCACGATCTCAACCGGCGCGGCGGTTTCATGTGCGAGCAATGCGGCAAGGCCGGCCGCGTGCCGGCGGCGGTCGCCAAGCAAGGCGGCAACTGAGCGTCGCGCAGCGTCATCGATCCGATCCGCAGACGGCTCACCGCCGGACGCCAACCCGCACAGCGAGCGGACGTAGCCAGCGAAGCGGTCGTCATCGCAGCGGTCCAGGCCGATGACCGGCTGCCCTGCGGCGAAGGCTCTGAAACGCAGGCTCGACATGCGGTGATGGAATAGATCGAGAAAACGCTCGAACGCGCGGTCCCCGTGGTGGCGCGACCGCGCTCGCACGTATTCGGTCACGTGCAGGGGCATAGGGCCTTCGGGACCCAGCAATCCAAAATCGAGCGCCAAGCGAGCGGGACTCACGCCCACAGCCCTCTCATACGAGGCCACCTGAGCCGTCGTGAAGCGCAGGTCTGGATCTTGTCCCAGGCGCAGCGGTTCCCGCGCGGGCCGCATGGCGGCGCCCAAGCGCGCTTGGTGCGGGTGAGCGCACTCGATCAGCCGCAACAGTTGAAACGCCTCGAATTGCCTTGCGGCGCCGAGCAACCGGTCGCTCCGGATCACAGAATCTCGCATTGCCCCGCCCTCGCCGGATAGCGCATGACGACGCCTTGCGCAGGCGTGCGCACGAGCGTCTGCGCGAATTGATTGATCGGCATGTAATCGGCCAGCGCGGCGGCAAGGACCGCTGCGAACACCGACGCGCGAGCGCCCGACCAGGCCGCATCGTCGAAGGTCAGAACGATCTCGAGGCCACGGCCGAAGCACGCCGGCCCCGGCAACGGCAGACGGCGCGTAACGGCTCTCGCGCTTGCTTCGCTCAATTGCGCGATCTGCTGCAAAGCCGCTTCGTCCGCAAGCGGGCACAGCGCCGACAACCATCGCCGCAACGCATGCGCGTCGCATGCGGACGATCGCGCCCCCGCCGCCGCTTCGATGCACTCGAATAACGGCAACCGGCTCGCCGACAACATCTCGATCAACCGCCATTGCCCCGCTCGATCCGATAGCGGCGGCCGAGGCGCACTGGGGCCGGACAGACAGCGAATACGCTCGATCGCAGGCAGGTCCGCGCCGCAAGTGAAATCGCTCGAACCTGCGCCGACCGGCATAGCCAACGGCAAATGCCGATTCGTGCACAGCACGTCCACGCCCAGTTGTTGCAGTCCTTCCGGGTACGGGGCCTCCGCCGGGTCCACGAGCACCACGAACACCTCCGTCCCGGCATAGTGCGAGCGCGGGCCGTACGCCCGCTCCGCGGCAGAGAGCACGCGCGGCGCGCGCCGCGTTTGGAAATAGCCCGGGCCGTCTTCGACCATACGTGGATCGCCCGCACGATAGAACGGCGCGAACCGTCGTGTGCACGTACGGCCCGCCACATGGCCCTCTATACCTTCGACGCTGAACACCTCGAAATCGAGCGGCCGCGTACGGTCGACGATGACCTGATGCTCGAAGCGCCGATCGTCGATGGCGATACGATCGGCACGGCGCGCAAACAGATTGATCGCCGGTGTGCAATGCAGCGCGAAGTTCGACTCATCCACGCTCGATTGCAGCGTTTCGTCGAAGGTGTCGAGCAGAAGCGCGATGTCGAACGAGGCGCTTTCGCGGCACGCAGCCGCCTCCATTCCGGTCAGCTCGACAAACGAAAAGCGCGGCGCAAACGCGAAATACTCGCGCAGCAATCGGCACCCGCGAAACGTGGCGCCGGACGCGGGCAGCAAGGCTTGAGCGTCCTCGAAGCCCAGGGCGTTGACACACCGCGCCGGCAGCGGCGCATAGCGCGTACGTTGCCCCTCCCCCGCGCACAGATATGCGCCGCAGACGCGACCGGTCATCTGCATGTAGAGCCGTTCCGCCAGACCTTCCGTCCCCCGCAAATAGAGCGGCAAACGATCGAGCGAATGCGTCGCGGCCTGCGCGCCCGGATGCCAGTCGAATTTAAACGTCAGCATTGCCTTGGGCGTTCGCACGATCTCGCAATCGAGCCCCCTCGGCAGCCGGTCGAAGGCGCGATAGCGGACCTGCGCGAGACGCAACGGCCACATCGTGACCGCATGCGCGGTGCGAAACTCGCAGCGCGTCGTGCCATCCGGGCCGAGTCGACTCACCAGCGCCGTCCCGCGCGGCACCGTCGCGCCATTCGCCAGCGCGGGATGCGTCGCGTCCGGCTCGAACTGCACGACCGCCATCGATGGCGTCGGCGCGAGCAGGCCGGGATAGACCATTTCCGCCAAATGCTGCGTGAACGCCGGGAACTGGGCATCGAGCTCCATGCGCACGCGGGCCGACAAAAAACTGAAGCCTTCCAGCAGCCTTTCGACGTACGGGTCCGCGCATTCGAATGCGTCCAATCCCAAACGCGCGGCAACCTTTGGAAACGCCGTGGCGAATTCGCCCCCCATTTCGCGTAGATAACGCAGCTCTTGCTCGTAATAGCCGAGCAGCGTTTCGTTCATGGCGCCGGCTCCCGACAGAGCCGCGGCACACCGTCGACGATTCGCGCTTGACCCGATTCGAGATCGAGTTCGGTCTTGACGTAAAGCCGTTCCGGATAGGGTTGCCCCCAAAGATCGCCTTCCACCAAAAACGCGACCGAGGTGCGCATGGCGTCTCCCTCCTCGCGCAGCGGCGTAACGCACAGCGTCCCGGCTGCGATGCGAGGCTCGAAACGAACGATGGCAAGTTCGATCTCGCGTGCCAACGCCGTCACGTCGAGGCTCGACAACGCGCGCCCGGTCACATCGCGAAGGCCATAATTGAGGACCGATGCGTGAACGCGCGGGTATTCGCTCGATGCCGCAGCGCCATACAGTGCGTGGGCGTTCAGCAGATTCGATAGGTCGTGCAGCACGCTCGCGCGCAACGCGTTCCTCGTGACGACGCGGCGCTCGCGTGAGTCCACTCGCTCGCTGGGTGCGTCGTCCGATAAACGATCGAGCAGGGCCGGCTGCAGGCGGTCAAGGGTCGTGAGCTGGGTCATAGGTGCAAGACCAAAGGTCGAGGCAGATGCGCCCAGCGCGGCAACGAAACGTTCCGCGCTGGGCGACGGCCGTTTAGGAAACCTGCTTCTTCAGCACATCGAACCCGGTCTTGCCCTTCGACACGAGCGCGCCGGTTTCCGTGCTCTGCGAAAAGTACTCGCGCTCGATCTTCTCGAACGTGAGTTCCATGTGCTCGTTGATGCCCTCGGCGTGATAGCTGTGAATGCGGGCATTGGTCAACGTCACGACCACGAACGGCTTCGGCGTCTTTTCTCCGTCCGCCTTGTAGTCCTTCAACGTGACCGTCGCGATCGGCTTGCCGCTATAGAACTGCGCTTCGATTTTCGGCGTCGAGCCGCAGACCACCTTATTGACGCTAAGCGGCGAGATGTAAGCCGCGCCGCTGCCGGACAGGCCCGGCCCGCGCCCGTCCATCGGAATAGCGGCGTCGAACGAGAAGCTCAAGACGTCCATTTCGCCCTTGGCGCCTTCGACCTGCGATTCACCGTCTATGCCGGTCATTTTCATCGTCTTCACGATGTTTTCGTAACTCATGAGTACTCCTATCTACGTTGAGGCATCACGCCGAACTCGGCAACGCTTCGCGACGCTGGCCGACGCGAAATCGATCATCGATCACTGGCCCGCTATCGCCGGAAGCTTGCTCACGAGCCGAAGCGAAACCGTCAAGCCTTCGAGTTGGTAATGGGGGCGCAGATAAAAACGCGACGTGTAATAGCCTGGACAGCCCTCCACCTCCTCGACGACGACCGACGCGTCCGCAAGCGGCTTGGTCGCCTTGGTCGTCTCCGACGAATGGCTCGGCATCCCGTCGACATAGGTCATCACCCATTGGTACAGCCACCGTTGCATGTCCTCCTTGCTCTTGAACGAGCCGATCTTGTCTCGCGCGATGCACTTCAGGTAATGCGCGAAGCGGCTGCAAGCGAACAAGTACGGCAGCCGTGCGGCAAGCGCGGCGTTCGCGGTTGCCTCCGCGTCGTCATACTCGGCGCTCTTGTGCAGAGACTGCGCGCCGATGAACGCCGCCATCCCCGAGTGCTTCATGTGCACGAGCGGCAGGAAGCCGGCCTTCGAAAGTTCGGCCTCGCGGCGATCGCTGATGCCGATTTCCGTCGGGCATTTAGTGTCGATGCCGCCGTCGTCGGTCGGAAAGACATGGACCGGCAAGCCCTGCACCGCGCCGCCCGATTCGACGCCTCGAATGCGCGAGCACCAGCCATATGCCTTGAACGAGCGATTGATGTTGACCGCCATTGCGTAAGCGGCGTTCGCCCACGCGTAACGGCTGCTGTCGCCATCGGCGGTGTCCTCTTCGAACGCAAACGCCTCCACGGGATTGCTCTTCGCACCGTACGGCGCGCGCGCCAAGAAGCGCGGCAACGCGAGCCCGACGTAGCGGGCGTCCTCCGACGCTCGGAGCGCGCGCCAGGCCGCGTGTTCGGGTGTCTGAAACAGCTTGGCAATGTCGCGCGGGTTTGCGAGTTCCTGCCACGACTCCATCAACATCACCGCCGGCGATGCGCCCGCGATGAACGGCGCATGCGCCGCGGCGCAGATCTTCGCGATCTGCGCGAGCAAATCGACATCCGGCCCGCTGTTGTCGACGTAGTAATCGGCGACGATGGCGCCATACGGATGCCCGCCGAACTGACCGTATTCCTGCTCGTAAAGCTTCTTGAACAACGGGCTCTGATCCCAGGCCGCGCCCTTGTATTTCTTGAGCGTCTTGTATAGATCCGCCTTCGAAATATTCATGATGCGCAGCTTCAGTTGCTCGTCCGTCTCGGTGTTGCTCACGAGGTAGTGCAAGCCGCGCCAAGCGCTCTCGAGATTGCGAAACGCCTGGCAATGCAAAATCTCGTTGATCTGCGCGGTCAGCTTTTGGTCGATCGCAGCGACGAGCGCTTCGATCGTGCCGACGACGTCCGCGCTGATGCATGCGGCGTCTTGCAACGCCTGGGCGGCAAGCGCGCACACCGCGTGCTCGACGGCTTGCTGCGCCTTCTCCGTTTTGGGCTTGAATTGCCTGCGCAGCAAACTCGCGAAGTCGTCGGCCGCAAGGGCTCCGGCCGTCGCGACAGCACCCGCGGTTTCGCGCTGCGCACCGTCGGCAAGACTCATGTCGGTCATGATTAGGTATCCTAAATGCTTCGATGAAAGAATTAGGCATCGGCCGGCGAAGCGGCGGCGCCCTCGGCCGCGCCGGCGTCATCGCTTCGCGCGCCGGCTTGCGGCGTGGCCGCCAGCGAACGCATCAAGACGGGATCGGCCAGCACTTGGGCGATGAGTTCCTCGGCGCCGACCTTGCCGTCCATGTAGGTGAGCAAATTGGCAAGATGGCCGCGCGCCTCGAGCAGTCGCCGCAGCGGTTCGATCCGATGGGCGATCGCCGCCGGCGAAAAATCCTCCATCGATTCGAAGGTCAAATCGATACCGAGCTGTCCCTCGCCCGTTAGGGTATTCGGTACCATCGCTGCGACGCGCGGCTTCATCGCCTTCAATCGTTCGTCGAAGTTGTCGCTGTCGATCTCGAGAAATTGACGCTCCGCCACGGGGGGCTGCGGTTCGATCGACTGGCCGGACAGCTCGGCCATCACGCCCATCACGAACGGCAAGCTCACCTTCTTCTGTGCACCGTACACCTCGACGTCATATTCGATTTGCACGCGCGGCGCGCGCGTGCGCCCCAAAAACTTCTGGCTGCTTTCGCTGGTCATTCAAACGATCTCCATGCAACGTCGATAAAGAGGGGAATACGGCAAGGCGGCGAGGCTCACTCGGGGTCCAGGCCAATCCAATGCCTGACCTGCTCCGTGCCGGCCGGCGCCAGTTCGCAAACGGCATCGGCAAAGCGCACCCCCACGAGCTTGCGTGCACGCCGCAATAGCACGGGCACGGGACTGGACGGTTCCGCGTGGGCGTAGTAAGCGCACAAGCGGTCCAACAAGCGCAGCACGTCGTCGCGGCCCTCGATGCGCGTGATGGCGGCCGGGGCGCAGCCGCGGGTCGACGCGGCGGAATCGAGCGCTCCATCGTGAGGGGCGACCGCGGCAGGGTGTCGCGCGAGTTGCGCTTTCACGACTTCGGACGCACGGGCGAGCGTATGCTCGAGTGCGCGTAGCGCGATAGCGCGCCCGTGACCGAGGCGCTCGGTCAGTAGCGCGTCGATTCGCCGGATCGACGCCAGCGCGCGCTCGAGTGCGCCGCCCATCTCCGCCAAATCGTCAAGCGCGGCGTCGGCGAACGCCGCATCGATGTCGGCAACGCTTCGCGTTGCGTCGCTTGCCGCCACCTCGCCGTCCGCCCACTCCACATCGAGCAGGCACACGCTTGCGTGACGAGGGGAAGCGACGAGAGGGGCTCGACTGAGCTCGAGCACGAAGCCGGCTTTGTCGTCGAGGTCGAGCAGCGTATTCAAGCGCGCCATGGGGTCGCAGTCGTCATCGACATCGAGTTGCGGATGAACGCTGCTCCAATAGCGCGCCAGCAAGCCCTCGATGAGCGCGCAACCGTCGGCCGCGGCGGCGGCGCCGTGCATGACCACGAGCGCACGCGTAAGCCAAACGGCCAAACGCAAGTCATGGCTGCGCTCGAGCAACGCGAGCGTCGCTCGTTTCACGGCAGGCCAATCGGGCTCGATCGCGGCGATGCGCAAGCTGCCGTATTGCACGTCCGGGCAACCCGCGAGCGCGCGGGCGGCTTCGAGGTATGCCGCCGAATACTCGAGATTCGGCCCGCAAGGCTCGCCCTCATCGATCGGTTGCAACAAGGTCGAAACATCAATGAAAGGCATGTCGAATCGGGCCGTAGAGGAAATCGACGCATGGCTATGCGACAGCGAAATCACATGCGCGCGGGTCTCACCGCGCTTCGTGCTTGTGCTTCGAACTACGACTCGATTGTTGGCGGTTTTGCGACCCCGCTCCTCCCGAAATTTCTCAGAATCAGACAAAATTCGGAGTGCTTACGCGACGGACGAACGGCAAACGGCAAACGCTACCCCTACCCCAGTAGCAAGTAACGGTCTTCGGCGGTGGCGCTGCGCAGCGCCTGAGTTTGACGCGCGCGCAACGCTGCCTGTGCAGCGGCGTCGTCTGGCCCGACCAGCGCCCCGGCGAGCTGACGCGGATAGTTGAAGCCCGCTTCTTTCAAGACCCGGTCGGTCAAGAACACTGCCGCGCCTCGGTTGACCAGGCCTTCGGTGGCCGACAGTTTCGGTAGCCCGGTCAGCGCGCTGATCATTTGGCAGGCCAGCTTGCGCTCGATTTCCACCTCACGTAGGCCCGACTCCGTCAAATAGCGTGCGCCGTCGTCGAGGACGTAGATCTTCTTGGACTTTTCGTTGACGCCATGCGCCCGCCCGCCAGGGGACATCGCGTCGAATTCGAGATCGCCCTCGAGCACGAACTTCCAAGGATCGGCCTGCGTCGCGTCGGTCACGGGCATCTTGTCGAACATGCGGCGAAACGTGGCGCTTCGGTGGTAGAGCCGCCCGTAAAAATCGATGATCACCATCGAATCGGATGCCAGCGACGCCGTCATGTTTCGGTCCTGCACATAGAAACCGAAATTCTTGTCGAACTTCGTTCTGAAGTCGCGCCAACCCAGGAACACTTCGTCGTCCGCGCCTTCGATCTCCCGAAGCACCTCGTTCGTGCGCGCGACGGTAAGACGCGAAGCGACCGGGACGCCTTCCACCAGCGAGTCCGCCTGAACGAGCGTGCGTTTCGCATCGACGAACGGGTCGAGATAGCGGTTTTCGCGCGCGGCCGTGCGCGCGGCGGCGTCCGCTTGGAACTCGACGGTCTGATCGACCGGCATCTCGGGCGAGGGGTTCGTTCGGCGATACATGATCTGCTCGGGAATCGCGTAGCCCGCTTCGCTCAAGATTTTGTCGGTCAAATAGACCACCGGCCCGCGATTCATCATGTCGAGCGCGCGCTCCGGATCGCGCGCCCCGGTCAACGCATGAATCGCCTCGTGCAAATAGACTTGTTCGCTCGTCATGGCCTGCGGCCCCGCCGCGCCGACGTAGGTCATCGCCCGGACCGCATCGTCGGTCGGTATGTAGATCCGCTTGTGCTCGAAGTCGGTATAGGCCTTGCGCGGCGGACCTAGCGGGCCTGGCTCGCCAATCACGAACTCCCATTTCTTCCAGCGTGCGGCCGTACCGTTGCGCGCACGCGCGTCGAGTTCGGCATGACGATTGAAAAGCCGCCGAAATGTTTCGCTCGAATCGTAGAGCTTCCGGTAAAAAACCGGCGCATCGAACCGCGACGCATTGAACGCCGGCGGCTTCAGCGCGAACGACTCGGCGAAGGCCCCGTCGAAATCAACCCGCTTCAGATCGTTCGCGCGCTTGAGCAAATCCGTCACGCGCTCGACTGTTAGACGCTCTCGCACATCCGCATCGCGCAGCGCCTGGACGTCCGCGCCCTCGTTGGCATGCAGCCGCCGGCCTCTGCTCGTACCCGGGTCCAATTCGATTCGGGGAGCGTCGCGCAGCCGATGACCCGTGCGCCAATCGACTTCCATATAGAGCTCGCCATCGCGTCGAGCGGGAACGATCAGGTCCTCTTCGTCGAGATGCACGACGTCGTAATCGCGCCATCGTACGTTTCGCTGTCCGCGGGCCTGCCGCGCCAGCGCTCGAAATGGCTCGGGAACGTCGGCATCGGGCCGCGCGATATGAACGGGGTCGACGCTCATTTCGATCATTTCGTGGTGGCCTGCCGGGTTGCCGGTCGAACGATCGACGCGGGCGGAAACGCGCCGAAGCTTCGGCACGACCGGATGCACCGCTTCCGGATGCGCGCCGCGGCCGGCGCCCGTCGTCAGGTCGAACCCGTCCGCGCCGAGAAACAGCAGCCCGAACGCGGCGCGTGCCGCATCTTTGTGGCGCACGCCTTCCTCGATGTTGTAGATCGGCCCCACGATCGGAACCGTGTTGATCCATGTGTCGAGCCCTTTCACGAGCGCTCGATGCCCCTCCGTCTCGGCTGCGAAGTTTCCGGCGATCTGCGCGCAAACGCGCCGTATGGCCTCGGGTGTGGTCGCTTTCGATTGCGCACGCAGGCGCTCCTTCGCCATCGCGACGACCCACGGATCGGATTGCAGACGTTCGTTGAACGCTTCTTCCTCACGTTGAAGTTCGGCGCGCGGCGTGATGCGCACGCCCGAGTCCAGCGTCATCGACGAACCGTTCAAACCCACCCAATCGGCGCGGTCGAGAAACTCGTCCACGATGTCCCCGTAGGCCGTCTTCGTCACATGGGTGTTGTCGCCGACGATGACGTAATCGCGCTCATCCGTCATCGACGAACCGTCGGCGCCGAGGCGACGCAGAATCGCATCGGCCGCTTGGCGGCGATCGAAGGCCGGCGGCCGGCCGTATGCCACCAGCAAGCGTTCGTTGGCATACTCGAGCACAGCGGCCGCTCTCGCGTTCAGATCGACGCCGACGATGCGGTTGGGGGTCAACACGCCTTTGTCGCGAATGCTTTGAGCGAAGGTCGCAATCGGGCCATGCTCGTCCGCCGCCGCTCGCAACGCGTCGAACGACTCCAGCAGCACTTGGGCCTGCACCGCGGGTGCGGCCGCCTTCCAATGAACGCCGCGCGCTTCCCAGTCGGACAGATGGCGCGCGAGCCACTCCGCGGGCACGCTATCGCCGCTAGCCATCAGCTCCAATGCCGGATCCCTCAGTTGGTTCTCGTAAATCAGCAGCAGATCGTCGGGCGAGACGACTTCGCATCCGCTCGATCTAGCCAAATGCATGGCGAACAGCAACCGCGGCTGGTACGGATACGTCGCGCCCGCGCGCCACGCGCCCTCTTGTCGTATGAACGCTCGCGCGAGCGCCGCCTCGTCGGCGTGCGGTGACGGCGCGGCGCCGCCGTATCGATCGATGCGCAGCACCGCCGTCGCCAACGAGTGCGCGATCGAACCGATGGGAAACTGCGTCGATTCGGCCATCTCGTCGAATTTTTCCGCCAAGAGCGTGCGACGCTGGTCGCGGCTCAACGCCGCCACGGCGGGGTCGGCCCATACCGGTTCCCAGTCGAGCAAATCGTCGAACGACTTTCCCTCGGCATTGCGCAGCGCAAAGCCGTCGAAATGCGGCGTGGTCTGTCCCAGCGAAGGACTAGGCTCGAGTAGCGCGTCGAGCATGCGGCGCTTTGCGTAATCGGCGCGCAGCGCTTCGACGAAGGAAGCGCGCAGCGCGGCGAGTGGCGGTGAGCTCGGACTCGACTCCGCGGCCGCGACCCGCCGGCTGAGACGCTCGTGAAGAACCGCCGCCTCGTCGAGTATGGCCTCGTCATCTAGCAGGGTCGCGTCGAGCGTCAGGGGAAATTGGTCCGGCACGACCCGGTGCCGCTGCCTCGCGACAGCGCGCAAGAGATCGCTCGGACGGTCCACATAGGCGCGCGCCTTTTCTTCGTCGACCCATTGCGTCAATGAAAGATTCAGCCGCTCGAGTAGCGCGGCTTCGGCCGCACGCGCGCCCGCGCCCAGCGACGCAGTCGCGTTCGACGACGCCGTCCCTGGCAATGACCGAAGCAGCCGCGTCGGCCCGGGCGGCGCAGTACGTGCGATAGCCTCAGATGCAGTCGATGGCGCCTCGGGTGTCGCCGTCAGGGATTCAAGCGCCTTCATGCCGGCCGCGCGCCGTACTCTGCGCTCGCTCGCGCTCTCCTGCCGGGCGAGTTCTGCCGCGCCCGGCCGCATCGCGGCGGGTAATCCCGCGATCGGTTGACGGTCGGGCTCCGGCACCACCGCTAGCCGATCGCTTCCTTCGTCAGCACCGTTCGGTGGCGCCGTCGCGGCGATCTGGGTTGGATCCATCGGCAAAGTCATCGCCGGCTCGCGAATCGACGGTATGCGCATCTCTCTCCTTCGTCATAACACGCGCATTCGCCGGTTCCGCGGCGAGTGCGGCTCGGAAGGCGACGAGCGCCGCACGGGCGCGCGCGATCGCACGCGCCGCCTCGATCGCGTCCCCCCGGCGCAAGCCGCGCTCCAAGCGGAAAAGCGGATCGAGCGCGCGCTCATCGCCTATGAAAAAGGCCACCGTGCCCGTTAGCCGATGCAACGCCTCCGCCGCCGGTGCCCACTGTTTACGTTCGAACGCGGCATCGAATGCCAGTTGCTGGCAGTCGAACTCATCCAGCGCCACCGTCAGCAACAGGCGCAAGTCGCTGTCGCCGTACAGCGAACGCAACTCGGATAAGTCCAACGCCCACTGCGCCGCCGTTTCCGGCAGCTCAGATCCGCGCCGCGCCTGCTTGCGCATCTGCCCCCTCCATCCACCGCTCGAGCATCGCGGCAAGCTTGCGCCGCGTGATCGGCTTGGACAAATAGTCGTCCATCCCTGCCTCCCGGCACGCGCGCACATCGTCCTGGGTCGCGTTCGCGCTAACGGCGACGATCGTCGTGCGGGCTCCGTCGGCGCCATCGGCTTGCCGGATCGTGCGTGCGAGCGTGTAGCCGTCCATGCCCGGCATGTGGCAGTCGAGCAGGATCAGCACCGGACGCACGCGCTGCCAATGGGCATAGCCTTCAATGCCATCGGCCGCCGCGTCGGCGCTAACCCCGAGCGCGCGAAGCTGCCGCACCAAGATGTCGCGATTGATATCGTTGTCCTCGATCACGAGCACTCGTTGGCCGACGCTCGCCGGTGCGTGAGCGACCGGGATCGCGAGCGCGCCCGCGCGATCGTCGGGATGCGACTCAAAGCGTCGTGCCCCCGCCACCGCTTGCGGCGCGCTGGCGTGTGGCGGCGCGGCATGGCCCAGCGCCGCGAGCACGGCATCCGAGAGCTCGTCCATCCCGCGAACGATGCGCGGTGCGTTGCGGCGCGACGCGACAACGAGCGCCCCCATCGCATTGGCCGCGATCTCGATATCGGCGTGTTTGCCGTGACTCGTGCATCGAACCCCCATCTTCGTCAGCACCGCACGCACCGAAACCGTCAGCGCCGGCACCGGCGTTCGCACGACCGCACGCGCGGGGGCGACGCATGGCCAAACGCGGGCGCCGTCGTCCCATTCGATCGGCAATCGAACGCGCACGCGCGTGCCTTCGCCGACGCGGCTGTCGATCTCGATCGAGCCGCCCATGAGATCGACGAGACGCTTGACGATCGACAATCCAAGGCCTGTGCCGCCATAGCGCCGGGTCGTCGTGGTGTCTTGTTGGGTGAACGGTGCGAACAAGCGTGCGCGGTACGCTTCGGAGATGCCCACCCCTGTATCGGTGACCGACAGCACGAGCCAAGCGCGGCCCCGGGCCACTTTTCGTCGCGCCTCGAGCAGCACGTAACCTCGGTCGGTGAAGCGAATCGCGTTGCTGAGCAAGTTCGTCACGATCTGGTTGATGCGCGCCTCGTCACCTATGAGCCGTCGATCGAAGTGCGGCATCGCCGCCAGATAGACGGCCAGCCCCTTGCGCGCGGCCAGCGGCGCGTGCAGTTCGACAGCCGCCGCCGCAAGCGCGTAGAGATCGAACGGCTCGGCGGCGAGCGTCAATGCGCCCTGCTCGATCTTGAGGTAGTCGAGCGTGTCGTCGACCACGTGCAGCATCAGCCGCGCCGAATGTTGCGCGATGCTCAGGTAGCGGCGCGGCTCGGGCGCCAACGCCATCGTTTCGAGCAGATCGAGTACGCCGACGACGCCGTTCATCGGCGTGCGGATCTCGTGGCTCATCATCGCGACGAACGCCGATTTCGCACGATCGGCCGCAAGCGCTTGCTCGCGCGCGGCGACGGCCTCGCCATGCGCCGCCAAGGCGGCCCCGCGAGCGGCCCGAGTGCGCCGGTAGGCCCAGCCGAGCGTTGCAATGATGGCCAGCGCAATGGCTGCGCCGGCCGATGTCATCGCGATCACCGCATTTTTCTCATAGCCGAGCACGATCGTGAGCGGCCTCGCGCGGCTCGCGAGCCGTGCCAGCTCGCGGGGGCTGTAGGAGGTCAAATAACGGTCGAGCATCTGCGCGAGCGCGCGGTGATGCCGCGCCGTGGCGAAGCCAATGCGCTCGACACCCGCCACGGTCGGATCGGAGAGCAGGCGGCCGTGCGCATAGCGGTCGCCGAGCTCTTCGGCTGCGATCGTGTTGATCAGCGCCGCATCGGCGTTGCCGGCCAATACCGCGCGCAATGCATCGACGGCGTTGCTTCGCGGCACGAGCGTGGCTGCATCGAGGTTTGGCGCAGCCGCCAAGCGCCGCATGCGCCACGGTGTCGTCGCAATACGGTTCGCGCTCGGATCGTCGCGTTCGGCGCGCACGAAAGACCATGGGAAGCTGTCGTAGGCACGCGTCGCCGCGTAGTCCGATACAGCCCCGGACGCCCCTAGTGGAAAAGACGAGAGGAGATCGACGATGCCGTCGCGCAGCGCTTGATCCGGCTCGAGCGCCGGGTCGAGCGGCACTGGCTCGAAGCGCACGCCCGTGGTTTGCGCGAATTGCCGCAAAAGCGTCGCGCCCAGCCCTTGCCAGCGGCCCTGATCGTCGATGAAGTCGTATGGCCGCCCGAGCCGCTGAACGCCGACGCGCACGACCGGATGCGAGCGTATCCACGCGCGCTCCGCATCGTTCAGCGCAAAGGCCGCGGGTTCCGAGGTGTGACGCATTGCGGCCGGCAGCGGCTGGAATTCGAGCTCGGCGAGCGCCGACGCGGGGATCGCGGCCAAGCCATCGGCGATCAGCGCCGTCACACGGGTGTCTGAGCGGCGCGACGCGAGACAAAGCGAAAGCGACAACGGCATCGCAACCGGCGCGAGCGCACCGAGCGCCGACGCATTGACCGCCCCCACGTTCAGCGCGTGGATCCCGACGAATGCATCGGCTTCACGCGTCGCCACGGCGGACAGGGCTGCGTCACGATCGGCCATCGCCAGCAATGCTACGCCGGGCAACTTGGCCTTCAGCGTCGCCGCGCCGAGGCTGCCGGCCACGATCGCGACGCGTCGACCGGCGAGGTCGTTCGGCATCGCGGGCACCGCACGGCCCTGCGCCACGACGGCGCCGATGTGGGCATGGGCGTACGGCGGCGACAGAACGCCGACGCGCTGCGGCGCCGGGTCCTCGCATGCGACGGGAACAACATCGATCTCACCGCGCTCGAGCGCCGCCCATGCCTGCCCCACCGACGGAAACGTGCGATAGACGAGGGCCATGCGGCGACGGTCGGCGATCGCGCGCAGGACGCTTGCGTTCAAGCCCTGCCGAACGCCCGCATGATCGACATAATCGAGCGCGCTCGTTTCGTCGCGATAGGCGGCCACGCGCAGCTCTGCTCGCTCGCTCTTTCCGGCGTTCGCCGCGCTGGCGAGACAAGCGGCCGCCAACGCACATGCGAGGCCTCGAGCGAGCCTGCGCCATCGGCGAGCGCACCGAGCAGCGGTTCGCTCGAGTCGTAGCGGGCCCGTAGCCATCACCATCCGGTGCTCGCTCAATACCGAAATTTCTCTTTGAGAAAGAGCGCCAGCCCGAGGTCGTCCGCGACGCGCAACTTTCGCATGGCGCTGCGCTTGTGCGTGCTCACGGTTTTTTTGCTGCGCATGAGCCGGGCCGCCGTTTGCGTGACGGACAGCCCATCCGCGATGTGGCGCAAGATTTCGATCTCGGATGCCGACAGCATGTCCTCGCGCGGACGCGGAACGCGCGCTTCGACCCTTCCCTGGCGCACGACGAAGAACTTGCGCGGCGCGGCCACGGCATAGCGGACCGTCTCGGCGATCAGCGGCAGCGACGTCGTCTTTTCGACGAAGGCATTGGCGCCGGCGCGATGGCAAACACACTCGGTATCGGCAGCGCGCGCCGCGGACAACACCACAATGGCGATCGGAGGCGCTTCGGTCCGCAATCGCCTGACGAAGGTCGCGCCATCGAACCGATCGCCGGGAAGGTAGTAATCGACGAGCGCGGCGTCGCATTCGCCCCGTTCGACGACCGCGAATAGATCGTCGATGGATGAGACGTTCGCCATGAGCTGGAAGTCTGCCTGATCACGCAGATAGGTTGCGATGCCGAGCGCGACGATCGGGTGATCGTCTAGCACGGCGATACGGATTCGATGCCTGGGACGAGACAACAATAGGACTTGTCGGGGGGTCATGCGTTTTCATCCTCGCTATTGCCATTGCGACGTGAAAGGACCGCCGCTTTCATCTAATGAATCTCATTGCGCGGCGACGAATAATGCACGAAGCGAATCGAATAATTATCTCTATATTGACATTCCACAATTGGATCGAGATTTGCGATTTGTCCCCCGGAAAATTCCGAGTTAATTGCGGGCGACCGTGAGGCCAGCGGCCGGCACAAGGGCTGGCACTCTGACCGCACTGGCAGCGAGACGGCGGAGACTCATACGACGCCGCAATTCTAGCCGAAGGGTATAGGCTCAACAATATTTTGCGACGAGTATTTTGTCCAAAAAGATTGAAATCGATTTAATTGCCTTCTTTTAGTCTTATAAATTTACCGTCATTCACCACATCGACCGATTTCGTGTTTTAGACGTCAGAAATCAAAAATAGCCAATAGGAATAGTCGCGTTTCAGGGTGGCGGGCGGCGAGCATGCGGCAATGCGCGCGTGGTTTATTTTGAGATGGTGGCGGTGAGGTGCGTGGACCGGCACATGCGCTACTCGCTCGATGGCGTCCAGGAAGCAGTGAGAGCGACGCGAAGGAGAGATGCGAGATGAATCGATCGACCGAACCCGGCAAGCCCGACGCCGCCCAATCCGAGATCGCGCAGCACGGCCCCGTCGCGCACGCCGGAGACGCTGTCGGATACGGATTTGCAGCCCGAGCAAGCGCCGGGGCGCGATACGCCCGATGTTCGACCGAAGGATCAGTAGGCGGGAAATGAGATGCCGAATCCAAGGCGACAGAACGAGCGATGACGCGCCGACCGAACGAACGCCAGGCCACATAAACAGCGAAGCGCTGGCCGCCGCCATCATGGAAGAGGATATCGTTCGAATCGTTGAGCGCGCGCTTAACTCAAGCTGTACGGAGTACGTCATCCGAGCCAGCGCGGGGCGGGCTCGTTGTGGTCTGTAACGGTGGCACTACGGCTTCGGCCGATTCGCTTTGACGTAAGCGGCAAACTGATCGGCGCGAGGCACAAAGACATTGGATGCTGCAACGAGATCCGTGGCGTCATTCTGCACAAAGCCAGTCGCAAGATGATAGTCCGCGTGCGTTCTAACCTTTTTAAGATCGATCAAAACGTAGGCCAGTGCTCGCCCTTTCATACTGTGCGTCTTCAACCGCTCGGTCAGCTTCTCATGCTCGCCCATTGCTAACGGATTGGGTGGAAGATTTGCATCTGCGACTTCGAGCGCTTTGTGAAAAGCCCCATAGTACGCGCGCGATGCACCCGATCGCCACTCTCGCTCTACTGCTCCGTTGGCCAGTTGATCCGCCAACGCCAAGAGGTCTGCTACGCCGATGCTCACCGCGCATCTTTGCGAGCAGCGTCAACGCAAAACGTCCCATCATGACGGGCGTCTGGTAGTCGCCGGGCATGAAGGTCCAATCATAGTTCTCCCCCGGGTCCCACGTCGCGTTGTAGTTCGCATCGAAG
>Ga0157369_10000665_pt1 | contig 44336 bp, 37 predicted proteins | sample C25metaG_FD_113461 | JGI IMG/M metagenome (GOLD analysis project Ga0157369, IMG submission 113461) | Corn rhizosphere microbial communities from Kellogg Biological Station, Michigan, USA - C2-5 metaG | ecosystem: Host-associated > Plants > Roots > Rhizosphere > Soil | place: USA: Michigan... | reverse complement strand
GGCTCGGTGAGCAGCACGTCATAGACGATCGCGGCCGCCCCCGCTTGCGTGACGGCTTCGATCAAACGGGCCTGCAAGGAGCGAGGCCACGGCCACCGCCCTCGCTCGAATATGCTGTCGTCGTCGATGCTGACGATGGCGATGTCGCTAGAGAGCGGCTTTGAATCGAGGGTCACCAGCCGATCGTAGACGAGCCGATCGAAATTGGCCGAGAGCTGGGTGAACACGCAGATCGAAACGATCGCCACGCCCAGGCAGCCGATCACCAGCCACTCGCACATGAACCGTTGCCACACGCTGAGCACAGGCCAGCATCTGGAGCGCGTCGTGGAAGGCGAAGCGAGAGGCTGCTCAGACGTCATGCGTGCATCCCTCAGTTGGCCAAGGTGAAGTCACGTATGGGACCCGGCGTCTCATAGAAGCGGCCGTGGTCGTACTGCTCGGCCACCACGCGCCAGTGATAATCGCCAGGCGCCAAATTCTTGACCACGAGCGAAGCGGACGCCAAATCCACCGCATCGACGACGGGATCACGCAGGTCATGATGCAACGAAAGGATGAAGCGATATCGCGTGTCCGCATCGGTACGCGACGCGCGCCACATGAACCGGTACTCATGTGAGATCTCAGATTGGGCGGCGGACGCGCTGATGTCGTTGGCACGACGCTCGAACCCATACACGCGTGCTAGACCTTCAAGGCCCTCGGCGTCGATCGCGGAAACGCGCACGAAATAAGTGCCGTCCGGCACGTCGGAAAAGATGGCCGTCGGGGCCTCTACGCGCGCGTCGCGGATCAGATCGAGCAGGTCCGCATCGCGCGCGATTTGCACACGATACAGCTTCGCCCCGGTGGCGGGCGCCACGTTGAACGTGACGAGCCGAGCGCTTTGCACTTTGGCGGGATCGATCAACTGCGGGGCGGGCAACAGCGGCTGAGGCTGGCCGATCGCTCCGCCGCTCGGCGTCGCACTGCCCTGCCCGGCGGCGACGAATTGCGAATCGCTCGCCGGCCGATCCGGTTGGCCGTGCGTGATGTCGGGCGTTGCGCCGAGAGCCACTTTGCCGTCGAGCACTTCGACGGCTGTCATCGACGGCGTGACATTGACGCGGAAGTGGGTGCCTCGCACGCCTGCCACGATCGACGGCGTGCGCACCTCGAAGCGGTCGCCCGGCTGCTTCGCGTGAGTGACTTCGTTGCTGACTTCACCCTCTTTCAGTTCGATCACTCGATCGTCGATGCCCGTCAACACCATCTTGCGCAAAATCGACAGCACGATGCTGCTATTGGGCGTGAGGCTTACGTATGAGCCATCGGCGAGTTCGAGCGTCGCAAAGCCGTCGGCTCCGGTGCTCACCGTGTCGTTTTCGCCGATCGTGCGGCCCAGCCGGAGCGGCACGGCAGGCGCCGCGCCCATCCCCGACGCGCCTCCTAAGCTTCGCAACGTGACGAGCCCGCTCATCGCTATCACACTGGCCGGCATGACATCGCGGCGTAACAAAGAGAGCGGCAAACGCAACGACATCCCCGCCGGCAAACGCCGCGGCGCGCTGACGTGATTGAGGCCGGCCAATACGCGCCAACCGCGCGCATCGGTCAAGTAGCGCTGCGCGACCTCGTAGAGCGTATCGCCGGCGACGGTGACGTAAGTGGTCGTTGCGCGCGCATCGATCGTCATTTGGGCGCGCGCGGGGAGCGCCCAGGACAACGAGACCATCGCCCAAATCACCGCCGCGAGCGAGGCGCGCCGGAGAGAGCGACTGCTGTCCTTTTGAAGGCCGGATGTACTTCGGCTCGATCCTGTCACAAGGACGGCTAAACGACTATGCATCGTGGTATCGGTCAATGCTACTTTGTGCTTTATCGAAACGGCGCGGCCATGACGGCGGCCGCCGGCTTGATCGTGTGCGAACGTAAGCTTGCTTCCGTATTCGCCACCGTGCGCCGCATGGACGACACTGACCCGCGAGCTTATCGAATTTCGCCAAAGCATGCATCGAAAATCGTAATGCCCATGCACGCATACGGTATTCGCAAACGCCATCGATCGCACCGATGCGGCCCAACTGCAAAGCGATTCGGCGATTGCAAACAAATGTCAATTGTCGCGCTGGCCGAGCCGGGTCCAATCCATTCTTTGGTAATAACGCTACAATTCCGTGAAAAAAGCTTTCGCTCCCTGGTGTGACACCGGCCTATGCCACACCCCCACGTATCCATTCGAGACCTGAAATAAATGAAGATCGCGTATTTGGAAGACGATGAGATTCTTGCCGGCGGCATCAGCGAGATCTTGACTTCAAACGGCCATGAATGTGAGTTGTTCCGCGACGGTAGCCAACTCATCCGACGATTGAAACGCGAGCATTTCGATTTGCTGCTGCTCGATTGGAGTCTGCCCGGGGTGACGGGGCACCAGGTGACGATCTGGGCTCGCGCTAACCTGACGGAGCGCGTGCCGATTTTGTTCATGACGAGCCGCTCGCTCGAAGCGGACATCGTGACCGCACTGTCGTCGGGCGCCGACGATTACATGATCAAGCCGATTCGCAACGCGGAGTTGCTCGCGCGAATCGACGCGCTCGGGCGCCGAGCCTATCCGGACGCCGCAGGTGCGCAAGCCGTGATCGAGGTAGGTCACTATCGCATCGATCCCGTCGGCCGCACCTGCTTCTTGGACGATGCCGCCATTGACTTGACAAGCCGCGAATTCGATCTCGTGCTATTGCTGTTCCAACATGTGGGACGCGTTTTATCGCGCGAATACATCGGAGGCACCTTATGGGGCCAACCGCAGAATGCAATTTCCCGGACGCTCGACACGCATATGTCGCGCGTGCGCTCAAAGCTGCAGTTGAGGCCCGATCACGGCGTCAAGCTGATGCCCGTTTACGGCCATGGTTATCGGCTCGAAGTCGTATCGGAGGCGTCTTTCGACGTTCTGCAAGAGAACGAGCCGCGCATCAGCCACGCTTAGATCCGCTTTCGGTAGCCGGCTTCGACGGCCGCTCATGGACGTGCTCAGGCGCCCGCTCAGCGATGTCCATCCCCACGCTCGCACCAGTCGCGCCACATCGCGCGGTAGGCCTGTTCGACGTGGCGTGCGAAACGCTGCGCTTGCATTAGCGGCGATGTTTGCATTCGAGTTCGCAGGCCGCCGCGCAGCGCGGCCAGGCGATCGAGATCGTTCGCTAGCGTCGTCGCCGCTTGCACATACTCATCGTCGGTGAACGTCGCCAACGCGCCCAACCCCAGGTTCGAAAGCTGGCTGAAGCCTCCGCGGGCCGCGGGCGTCGTGCCGACGCGCGTGACGACCGGCACGCCCATCCATAGTGCATCGAGGCTCGTCGTATGGCCGTTGTAGGGAAACGTATCGAGTGCGAGGTCGATTTCGCGGTAAGTGCGCAAGTATTCCGGGCGTGGGCGAAATGCGACGAAATCGACGCGCTCCGCCGCGATGCCTTCCTGCGCGAGTCTTGCCGCGAGCCGCTCGCGTGCGCGGCCGTCAGGCGACAACAAGCGCAGGCGGCTACCGGGCGCCGCTGCGAGGACGCGCGCCCATAGCCGCATCGTGTGCGCCGTCAGCTTACAAGGATTGTTCAAACAGCCGAAGGTCGAATAGCCGTTGCGGGCGGCGGGTAAAGCCGTCGCAGGCGGTTCGTCGCTCAGCGCGTCGTAGCACCAGAACGAATCGGGCAAACGAACCGAACGCTCGCTATAACGCTCGTCGCCGCCCGCCGGGCCGCCGTCGATCGGGTCGAGCCACGGATCGGTCAAGCGATAGCCGATCGCGTCGCTGCCGGTCGTGCCCGGGTACGCCAGCCATGCGACCTGCACCGGCGCCGGGCGCCGTGCGAACAACAGCGGGCGGCCGTCGGCCATATGCATCGTCAAGTCCACCAGCACATCGATACCGTCCTCGCGTATCACCGTCGCCAAGCGTTCATCGTCGAGCTCGCGCACGTCGCGCCAGAGATCGGCGTAGCGCGCGAGGCGTTGCGTGATGGCGTCCGGCCGCTCCACGCTCGAGTAACAGACGATCTCGACGTCGCCATGATCGTGATGCGCCAATAGCGGCACGGTGAACAGCGATTGGCAGTGGTCGCGAAAATCGGCCGATACATAGCCGATGCGTAGCCGCTTGTCCGGCAAGCGCGCATTGGCGTATGCGCGAGGTATCGCCCGAAAAGGCGCCTCATGATAGGAGGCGAGCCGGCGGCACTCGGCGAGGAGCGCATAGCCGTCGTCGGATTGGAACGTCAACGCGTAGGCTAAGTTGCTATGCGCGACGAGGTTGTTCGGATCGCATGCGAGCGCTTGCCGATACGAATCGACAGCGGCGTCCAACGCCCCGGTGTCTTTCAGAACGTTGCCGAGGTTGTTGTAAGTCGCGGAGCGTTCGGCGGCGAGCGAGGGGGCGATTGCCGCCGATTCGTCGGTCGACAGATCGAGCGCCGCCCGATAGTGCCGCTCGGCTTCATCCATTCGGCCCAGCGTTCGTGCAAGGCTGCCCGCGTTGTTGCGCGCGGCGACGAACGCCGGCCGCGCGGCTAGCGCCGCGTCGAACGCTTCCGCCGCAGCCGCAAATTCGCCGAGTTCCTTGAGCACGACGCCCAAATTGTTGCAGGCGTCCGCATGCTTTGGCGCCAGCGCGATGGCGGTCGCGTATTCGGCGACCGCCTCCGCAGGGCGGCCTAGCGCGTGCAGCACGGTCCCCGCGTTGTAGGCGATGTCCGCGCTATTCGGATCGAGCGTGCGCGCGCGCAGCAACGGCGCGAGCGCTTCGTCGAAGCGTCGGCCCGCCGCCAGCGCGATGCCCAGGTTAGTGTGATGCGTCGCTGCGTCGGGCTCCGCGCGCGTGGCTTCGCGCAACAGCGCGATCGCCTCTTCGATCAAGCCCTGGGATTGAAGCAACGTCGCCAGATTCGTCAACGCGTCGGCGAAACCGGGGCGAACGCGCAGCGCGCGCCGATAAGCAGCCTCCGCCGCCGCTCGTTCGCCGAGCCGTCGACGGCAATTGCCGAGATTGTTGAGGGCGTCGACATGATCGGGCTCGCGCTCGAGCAGCGCGGCGTAGGCCTGCGCCGCCTCGGCTGCGCGACCGTCGGCCTCCAGCGCGCTGGCCAGTGCGAACCACCCTTCGATCGAAGCAGGCTCGTCGGCCAACAAACGGCGGCAAGCCGCGATCGCTTCCTCGAAGCGGCCCAACGAAGCGAGGATTTGCGCTTCGCCCAACCGATAGCGCACCTGGGCCGGCCGCAGCGCCAACGCGACGCCGACGCGTGCGAGTGCTGCGTTCGTGTCGCCGGTCTGCCATTCGAGGATGCCGAGACGGAATGCGACGTCGTCGTTGGCCGGGTTCTCGGCGAGCACGGCGTCGTATAACTGCCGGGCTTCCGCCAGCGCACCGGCGAGGTGGCGCGCCTTGGCCTGTGCGAGCCGCGCTTCGATCGACATAAGGACGCTATTGGCTTAGCTGAGACATAGAAAACGTCGATTGTAATCAAACGGGTCGGATCCGCAATTAGGAGAGCCGCGCATATCTGTTCCCGCCCTGGCCCTCGCTTGATCGAGATCAATGCCGCGGCCGCTCGACCCGGAAAAATACGTATGAAGTTTCCGTCGGCGAAGCCGTAATAGCCTTCATCCGCGCGTCAAGCGCCCGCCGCCTATCGACGCTTCCATCTTTGCGAGTACCGGACATGGACGCTCCCCCGATTTCACCCGCATCGCCGCTCGCCCCGGCGATCGGTTCGTCACCGGCCTCCATGCGCCGCCGCTTCACCCACGTGAAGTTACAGACGCTGCTGCTGATCGCGTCCCTCTGGTTCGCGCTCGGTGCGTTGACGATCTGGGACGCGAACGCCGAAATGCGTAGCGCGCGCGTCGGCGCGGCCGCCCTCGGCGATGCGCTCGGCGCGCACACCGTGCGTGTCATGCGCGAAGCCGAGCAGGTGGCGGCGCTCGTGTCGTGGCAAGTGCAAAACGACGGAGTCTCGATTCCGCTCGCCTATTACGTGAGTTCCGGGCTGCTGAAGCTCGACGTATTCGTGCAAGTTGCCGTCATCGATTCGCAAGGCTACCTGCGCGCGTCGACGGTGCCCGGCTTCAAGCCGATCAATCTATCGGATCGGCCGCATTTCCGCGTTCACCTCCACAATCCGAGCACGGCGTTGATGATTGGCCGCCCCGTGATCGGGCGCGCCAGCGGCAAACCGTCGTTGCAGCTCTCGCAGCGAATCAGCTCGCTCGATGGACGCTTCCTCGGCGTGGTCGTCGTATCGGTCGATCCCTCCTATTTCACCGAGCTCTACAACGGGCTGCGAATCGGCTCGGACGGCGTCGTCGCCGTCGTCGGCACGCAAGACTATATCGTTCGCGCGCTCCGCTCCGGCCGCAACGAAGCGGTCGGCGCCACGCTTCCGCCGAACGACCCGCTGCGCCGTGCGCTGGCGCATTCTCGCTCGGGCAATTTGCGCACGTCCTCGTTCATCGACAGCCGCGACACCATCATCAGCTATCGCACCTTGAGCGACTACCCGCTCGCGGTGGTCGTCGGTTATTCCACCGCCGAGTATCTCGCCGCCTGGCGCACGCGTAGCTTCTTGCTGCTGGCGGCCGCCATCCTGCTGACGATTCTGATCATCGCCGCCGAGCATCGCACCAAAGCGCTGCTCTCCAATCTCGCCGCGGCGCACGAGCGCGAAATCGGCAAGACTGCGCTGCTCGAACAAGCGCGCTCCGACGCCGAAGCCGGATCGCGTGCGAAAAGCGCGTTCCTCGCGACCATGAGCCACGAAATCCGCACACCGATGAATGGGGTCGTCGGCATGACCGAGGTGCTGACGCGTTCGGAGCTCTCCGCCGATCAGAAGGAAATGGTTTGCACGATTCGCGATTGCGCGTCGGCGCTGCTCAAGATCATCGACGACATTCTCGATTTTTCGAAGATCGAGGCCGGCAAGCTGCAAATCGATCGTGTCCCGACCTCGATCGAGGAAGTCGTCGACGGCCTATCGACTTCGCTGGCGACGGTGGCCGATGCGCGCGGCGTCGCGCTGCGCACCTATGTGTCCCCCGAGCTGCCCGCGAGCGCAATGTTCGACGATACGCGGCTGCGCGAGATCCTCTACAACCTCGTCGGCAACGCCATCAAATTTTCCGCGGGCCGCAACGGCATCCAAGGTCAGGTGGCGTTGCGCGCGACGCTCGTCGAAGGGCCTGCCCCGCAGGTGCGCTTCGATATCGGCGACAACGGCATCGGCATGACCGCCGACACACTGACGAAGTTGTTCCAACCATTCAGTCAAGCCGAGGCCTCGACGACGCGCCGCTTCGGCGGCACCGGGCTCGGTCTCGCCATCTGCCGGCGGCTCGTCTCCCTGATGGGCGGCGAGATGTCGGTGCGGAGCGAGCCCGGTCGCGGATCGACTTTCACCGTCACGCTGCCGCTCGAGGCCGTCGCGGGCGATCCGCCGCGCAAGCTGACCGATTTGTCGGGCCTCGGTTGTATCGTCATCGCCTCGCCCGATTGGCGCTGCGACGACGTGGCCGATTACCTGCGCTTTGCAGGCGCGCAAGTTGAGATCGCCGCCGATACCTACGACGCGCGTCAACTGCTGTCGCGCGCGAACGGCATGCGCGTGCTCGTGCATGACGAGCGCTGCACCTGCACGGAAGTCGCGCCGCACGGCTCGCGCGAAGCCTCGATGCTCTCGGGCGATGTGCAAATCGCGGCATCGCGCAGCCTCGCGTTGATGACGCGAACGGCCGGCGCCGTCTCGATCGGCGCGCAAGCATTGCGGCGACGCGTGCTGCTCGACGCCGTGGCCATCGCCGCGGGCCGCGGCAACACCGCCAGCTTGGGCGACGCCGAGCGCGACGATTCGGGCCGCGCCGGCAATGCCGCGGCCGAAGGCGTGACGCTGCTCGTCGCCGAAGACGACGAGATCAACCGGCGCGTCATCTCGCGCCAACTCGATCTACTCGGCTATGCAGCGGACATGGCTGTCGATGGCGAGCAAGCGCTCGAAATGTGGCGCACGAAACCTTACACGCTCGTGCTGACCGATTTGCATATGCCGCGACGCGACGGCTACGAACTGGCGCAGGCGATTCGCGCCGAAGAAGCGCATGATGCGCGCGCACGCGTTCCGATCGTGGCGCTGACGGCCAACGCAATCACCGGGGAAGCCAACCGCGCCAAAGCGCTTGGCATCGACGATTACCTGACCAAACCGCTCAAGCTGAACCTGCTGGAACAAGCGCTCCTCCAGTGGACCTCGGAACGGCTCCTTAGCGGCGCGCCTGAAGCGCACCAAGCCCAAACTCGAGCAGAGAGCTCTTCGGCTTGCGCCGATGCGCCAGCCGTCCGCGATGCCTCTGGCGTATCCGATTCATCCGCTTCGTCCGACGACAACCTCGTGATCGAAGACGAAGCCGCGACCATCGTGGACATCGGCGTGCTCAAAGGCATCGTCGGCGACGACCACGAAACCGTGCAAGCGCTGCTTATCGAGTACGTCGAGTGTTCGGCCGAACTGGCGGAGCAACTGCGCGCGCATTTATCGGAGGGACGCGCCCGCGAAGCCGCCTCGGTCGCGCATAAGCTGAAGTCGTCCTCGCGTTCGATCGGCGCCCTGCCGCTCGGCGAGTTGTGCGCGGAAATCGAAGCCGCGGCCCCGACCGCCGACGCAAGCGCGTTGACGCAATTGGGCCAGCGGTTCGACGGAACCTATCGGCGCGCGATCGAAGTTGCCCGTCAAATCGCCGTGACGATCGACGTGCGGCCGACGGCGTAAAGGAGAAGCGAGCCAGGACGAAGGAGCGCCGCCCTCGACCCGCGACCGGGGGTTGCGGGTCGAGGGTCGCCGCTCACGGCCTGCGGCTCACGGCTGGCTGTAGACCTCGCTTTGTTATCGCCAGCCAAACAATGGCCGGAAAAAATTACGCGAAACGAAGCGCGTTTTTACCGTCCGCCGCGAGCTAAAAGTCACCGGGTTCGTTATTGGCCGACGCGGAATTGCTCCGGGTCCTTGCCCTTCAGCCAACGCGGGCGGGGGCCGCGTCCGCCCCATGTTTCGCCTGTTTCCGGGTGACGAAAGCGCGGTGCGTTGCTCGATGCGCCACGCGATTTGCGGCGCGTGCCGAATAGATCATCCGGCGTGAATCCAAAGGCCGCGATCGTCTCGCGCACATTGGCGAGCGCCGCTTCGGCTTCTGCTCTGCGCGCTTGTTCAATCTCAGCATCCAGCGCTTGTTTTCTGGCCAACAATTCTTTGTACGTCGCCACGGACATAATCCTCCAAACGGTTAATCGTTAAGCGCAGCGGTTCCGTCGATCGTGCCGCGACGTGATGCCGCAGTCCTTGCAACGGCGCGTAGTGCGCGCCAACTGCCGTACACATAGGCACGGGCGGCACTGCGAAAAGCAATACCCATGCCTAGTCAATCGGCGTAGCCGTTCATCGCAATGCCGGGGCATTGAATCACGGCAAATCGGCATAAGGGATCAGATCGGCTCAGCCCATCGAATTGGGATCGGCCGAGATGGCGAAGCTTCGCTCAATGCTTGAGTGCGCTGGCGGGGCCGCTAACGTCCATATCTGGCGCCTCGACGACAGCGAGCGGCAAGGTGATGGTCAAAGCGAAGCCCTGCCCGGGCGCAGTCTCGACGATGAGCTCACCGCCCAAGCGAGCGGCGCGCTCGCGCATGCCGATCAGCCCGAAAGATTTGCGGCTGCGGCGCGCGTCCGGCAATACTCCGCGCCCGTTATCGCTAATTTTGACGATGCAAAACGGCTCGTCTCGTGCAATCTCCACGGTCGCTTGGCTCGCGCCGGAATGACGTGCAATGTTCGTCAATCCTTCTTGCACGATTCGAAATACTTCGGTGCCGCTATCGCGGTTAAATGCGACTTCATTGATATCGAGTTGCGCATTGACGGCGATGCCGTACCGCGCCGTGAAATCGTGAATGAACCAGTCGATTGCAGGAATAGGCCCGAGATCGTCGAGCATCACCGGGCGCAAATCGGCTGCGATGCGGCGCACTGAGGCGACGAGCTGATCGATGAGCCCGTAAACATTGCGCAACCCGGCGGCGATCGCCTCGTCGATCTTGCCGTCGATGGCCTGTTCGAAGCGCACCATGTCGATCTTGAGCGCCGTCAAGAGCTGCCCCAAATCGTCGTGCAACTCGCGGGCGATCCGTGTCTTTTCTTCTTCGCGAATATGCTCGATATTGGCCGACAGCCGCTGCAGTTCTTCGCGCGATTCGCGCAACGCCTCGTTCGCGCGGCGACGTTCCGTGACATCGAGGATCCAGCCGACCATGCGATACGCCGTGCCCGATGCATCCCACAACGCTTGGGCGCGCGATTGGATCCAACGATAGTCGCCTCCTCGTGTGCGGACGCGGTATTCGACGTCGTAGGGGCGGTGATCGTCCGTATGCGCTTTAAGCGCTAGCATGACGCGCTCGACATCGTCGGGATGAATGATTTGGATGTGCGCCTGCACGTCGTTCGGCAGTTCGTCCTCGTCGTGTCCGACAATCTCGCGAAAGTGCGGCGATAAATACAACGCGCCGGTGCGCAAATTCCAATCCCACAGGCCCGCACTCGCGCCATTCACGGCCAGTTGGAACCGTTCCTCACTGGCGGCGAGCGCCGTCATCGCGCGATTGCGCTCGATCGCATAACGTATCGCGCGGCTGAGGAGCGCCGTTTGGATCTCGCGTTTGAGTAAGTAGTCCTGCGCCCCCTCTTGAATCGCCACCAGCCCAACCGAGATATCGGCCAGCCCTGTCAGTACCAGCACGGGCGTGTCGGGCGCGACCTGCCTAAAGCGACGGAACGTGTCGATGCCGTTCCCGTCCGGCAAACCGAGATCGAGCAGGACCACATCGAAGCGCGTCGATTGGGCGTGGGCCAACGCACCCGCCAACGATTCGGCGCGCGCAAGGGTATGGGCGAAGTCCGTGATGTCGACCAACGCCTCGCCGATGATCAACGCATCGGTGGGGCTGTCCTCGACGAGCAGGACGTTGACGGAGGTGGGCGTGTTCAAGAGCGTACCGGCGGTAACGTGACGACGCCGAACCAAAATTCGTTGATGCTGCGCACCACGTCGATAAACTTCGCGAAATCGACCGGCTTCGTGATGTAGCAATTCGCGTGAAGGCAGTACGACTTGATCACGTCCTCCTCGGATTTCGACGTGGTCAGCACGACCACCGGAATATTGCGCAGCTCGGGATCTTGCTTGAGCTCGTACAGGACTTCACGTCCGCTCATGCGGGGCAGGTTCAGGTCCAAGATGATCAGCCCCGGCCGCGTCGTCGCTTGATCTGCGTACTTGCCCCGGCCCTTCAGGTAATCCATGGCGTCCACCCCATCCTCGACGAGGTCGAGCGGGTTGAGCACCTTGTATTGCTCCATGGCCTCGCGCGTCAGCATGACGTCCGTGGGGCTGTCCTCGACGAGCAGAATATGCACGAGCTTGCCGTTTTCGTCGCGTAGCATGGTCACTCACTCCGAGTCGCGCTGCGTTAGCGTTGGGCCGCGCTCAGTCGCGCGGGGCATGGTGAAGAAGAACGTCGTACCTTCTTCCGGCGTGGACTCCACCCAAATCTTGCCGCCGTGATGTTCGACGATGCGCTTGCACAACGCGAGCCCGAGCCCTGTGCCCGGATACTCACGGCGCGTATGCAACCGTTGGAAGATCACGAAAATCCGATCGAAGTATTGATCGGCGATACCAATGCCGTTATCGGTCACCGAAAATCGCCAATGGCCGCCGGCGGCTTCCGCGCCGATACGAATCTGTGGCGCGCGCTCCTTGTGGCGGAACTTGATCGCATTGCCGATCAGGTTTTGAAAAAGCAGGGTGAGCTGCGTCGAAATGGCCTGTACGACGGGCAACGCATCATGTGTGATCTCGGCGCCCGTTTCCTCGATGACGACCGCGAGGTTTTTCAGTGCGCCCTGGAGCGACTGCTCGGCCGAGACCGGCTGCTTCGGATCTTCCAAGCGGCCGACGCGCGAATAGGTGAGCAGATCGTCGATGAGCGCCTGCATCCGCGTCGCGCCGTCGACGGCGTGCCCGATGAACTCGTCGGCGCGTGCGTCGAGCTGCCCCTCGTAGCGCCGCTGCAGCAATTGCAACGGCCCCGCCACCGCGCGCAGCGGTTCTTGTAAATCGTGCGAGGCGACATACGCGAATTGCTCCAGGTCGCGGTTCGAGCGCGCCAGTTCCTCGGTGCGCTGCCGCAGTTGCTGCTCGGCGCGCTCCCGCTCGGCGAGCGTGACCTCGAGCAGCGCCTTCTGCTCGAATAGCGATCGCGCCGCTTCAGCCTCGCCGTGCAGCAAGCGGCGCGACCAATAGGCGAACGACGCGTACACGAAGAGGGTCAACAAGCCCGACGCGACGCCGATCAGGACGGCCAGATTTCGAATGCGGCGCGCGCTCGCCTGGCGTGCGGCCAATTGCTTGGCCACTTGGTTTTCCATTTCAGCGACCGTCGCCCGCGCGCTGTCCATGAACGCCTTTCCCGTATCGGTCATGACGATGGCTTGGGCCGCAGCAAACCCCCGCGCTCGCCGAACGTCGATGACGCGCTGCAGTTCTCGATGCTTTTCGTCGAGCAGGCCGTGCAATCGAGCAAGCCGTCGCTGCTGCGCCGGATCGCCTTTCAAGAGCGGCTCGAGCCGGTCGAACTGCCGGGCGATCTGCGGAACGGCGTCGAGATACGGTTCGAGATACTCATCCCGGCCAGTGATGACGAAGCCTCGCTGCCCCGTCTCGGCGTCGCGCGCCAGCGCAAGCAGACGACCGAGGCGTACATACATCTCGTTCGAATGCTGAACGTCGGCTTCGCTGTTATACAGGCTCAGCGTGCCGAACGCGCCGACGGCTACTGTCATCAGCATCAGCAGTCCGCTGATGGCCAAGCCCCATCCGACCCAACGCGACGCCCGGCTTCCGAACCGTTTGGCGGCTATGTTCATATCCCTCGCCTCGAACTTGCACGCGCTGCTTGTCGTTACAAGATAGGCAATTGAACTGAACAATCGAACGAAAAATCGTGTGCGGCGTTCAAATTACCCGTTTCGCATCATTCGCATCATCGAGAAGCCAGCCGGAATCACAGCGCGGACGGGGCGTCAAGCGGGCGGTAATCGGTTGGCCGAGCGCCCGTCCACTTGCGAAACGCGCGGTGAAACGCGCTCGGCTCGGCGAACCCGACGGCCACGGCGATGTCGGCAATGGTTCGATCCCCGCTTTGCAGAGCAGCGATCGCCATATCGCGGCGCAAGGCATCCTTGATCGATTGATAGGTCTCGCCTTCGCGCTTGAGCTTGCGGCGCATCGTCGCCTCGGCCGTGCCCAGTTCGGCCGCCAGCGCGTCCGCCCCCGGCCATTCGGCGATCGGACGCATGCGCAATGCCCGTCGCACGCGCGCGCCCAAAGAATCGGGATTGCGGTATTTGACGATGAAGCTGGCGGGCGCGTTGCGTAAAAACGTTTTGAGCGATTTCGCCGTCTGGATCACGGGCGATTCTAAAAATGCCGGCGCCAGATCCACATACGAGGCGGGAGCGCCGAAGCGAAGATCGTCGCAAAACATCGAGCGGTACTCATGGCCTGCCGCGGGCGCGGCGCAACTGAAGCGCGCCGCGCGGACGGGAATGCGGCGCCCGACGAGCCAGCAGACGACGCCGTACACGAGGATGAAGTGCGTGGCGTAGGCGAACATCTCCTTCTCGGGGATGCCCTCGCGCAAGCGATAAACGAGGCGCACACGCTCGCTCGTCGCCTCCACCTCGGCGGTCATATCGTCGAGCACTAGGCGCATAAAGCCGGTCGTCCGGGCGATCGCCTGGGCGCCGTCGCGGGCAGTTAGCGCCGCCTGGCACATCGCAATGAAGCTGCCGCTTCGCATCGGGTGCGAATCCTGGCCGAAGAATTCATCGTCGAGGCCGCGGCCGATCGCATTCCACAGCGCCCCGTATTGCGCGGACGAGACGCGCGCTTGCGGCGCCGCGAGCAATGGCGGCGCGATGCCCGCTTGTTCGAGCATCGGCGCCGGATCGACGCCGCATCGCTTCACGCAACGCACGGCTTCTTCCACAAGACTGACGGCGATGGTCCCTTTTTCTTTTTCCATGAATCGTTCCAGCGGCCTGCTGACATGCATCGGCGAACGCGGTGGCAAATGCGCTCATGACGATTGAGCGGCCTGAGCATCGAAAGCCGGGCCGGCCCTGCCTACACTTCGACGCATACGCGGCTCGCCTAGGGTGAACGCCCATGCGGAGCGTCCCTGCGTAAAGCACGACAGTGTAAGGCTGACGCGGCGCTCAGCCAAGCCGGTCGGCTGCGAGCTCTCTGCCCGACAGGCGGCGCGCCGCGACGCAAGCGATGCTTGCCGACGCTAGCCAGTCTCGCGGCCGAACCCTTCGATTCATTCATATAGCCGATTAACAGCCGAATATTTGCCGATTACCAGTTATGGATGAGCTCTACACCGACGAACAACGGATGATCCGCGACGCCGCCCGCGAGTTCGCGACCGAATGCCTGGCCCCGCACGCGGCGCAGTGGGACCGCGAGGGCGCCTTACCCGCGCACATCGTTCGTCAGATGGGCGAACTGGGCCTGCTCGGCATGATGGTGCCGCCCGAGCTCGGCGGCACTTACACCGATTACGTCGCCTATGCGCTTGCGCTGGAGGAAATCGCCGCCGGCTGCGCGGCCTGCGCGACGATGATGAGCGTTCACAACTCGGTGGGCTGCGGGCCTATCCTTAAGTTCGGCAATGCGGCGCAACAGGCGCGTTGGTTGAGCGGCCTAGCGCTGGGCAAGACGATCGGCGCGTTTTGCTTGACCGAACCGCATGCCGGCTCGGAAGCGAACAACTTGAAAACCCGCGCTGTACAGGAGGATGGCCGCTGGGTCCTCAACGGCAGCAAGCAATTTGTCACGAACGGGGCGCGCGCGGGCGTGGCGATCGTGTTCGCCGTCACCGATCCCGAACTCGGCAAGCGCGGCTTGTCGGCCTTCATCGTGCCGACCGACACGCCCGGTTTTAGCGTGGGCCGCCCTGAAAGCAAGCTCGGCATCCGCGCCTCCGATACCTGCCCCATCACACTGGAAAACTGCGCCATCCCCGAGGAGAACTTGCTTGGCGCGCGCGGCGAGGGGCTCAAGATCGCTTTGTCGAACCTCGAAGGCGGGCGCATCGGCATCGCGGCCCAGGCCGTCGGCATCGCGCGGGCGGCGTTCGACGCCGCGCGCGCCTACGCCGGCGAGCGGATCCAGTTCGGCAAAGCCATCAAGGAACACCAAGCCATCGCGAACATGCTCGCCGATATGGCGACGCGCCTGAACGCCGCCCGCCTGCTCGTGCATCATGCGGCGCGCTTGCGCAGCGCCGGCAAACCCTGTTTGTCCGAGGCCTCGCAGGCGAAGCTCTACGCCTCGGAGGTAGCCGAGCAGGTGTGCTCGCAGGCGATCCAAGTCCACGGCGGCTATGGCTACCTGGCCGACTACCCCGTGGAGCGCCACTACCGCGACGCCCGGATTACGCAGATCTACGAAGGCACGAGCGAGGTGCAGCGAATGGTTATCGCGCGTCATTTGTAATCATCTGTCACGCCGGTAATCGGCCGTAGCTGGCAAAAGCAGACGAAACCGCTTGCTTTAAGGATGGCTTAAGCCAGCTTGCCCACCATCGGGGCCGCTGCTATTCGCGATGGAGGCCGGCCCGATGACTGACCCGAACGAACACGCCACGCCGCGCAAGCCGCGTACGATGCTGCGGCGCATCCTCAGCCACCACGAAATCGCCACGCTGTTGCTGCTGCTGCATTCGCCGATCGATGTATCCGCCAAACCCGAGATCCCGATGCTGCAGGAAGCGGGGCTCGTGGAATCCGTGACGTCGGAATCGGGCCATACTCGCTTTCAATTGACCGAAGACGGCACCGCCGTCCTGCGCGGCTTGGGCGTAAGCTAATTGGCCGCCGCCGTGGCTCACCGGCTTTGGGCGCTCAAGCCCGGGCCCGTCCGTGCGCGCCCGGCCAGTGGTAAATTCGCTCACGCAAAGTGAGCGGGATGAGCATCGAAAGCGGCCCGCTGGCTGCCTACACTTCGACGCGTAGTACATGGGCATAAGCGCCGTGGAGCGCGCCATGCCGAGGCGCCAACCTCACGGCGTCCATCAATGAAAAAGCGCGCAGTCGAAGGCGCAGCCATCCCAGGAGACAACGATGACGCCAGCACAGCGGTTTCTAGCCGCGCGCGACTTCCTGTTGCGCCACCGCACCGATTACGATCGGGCCTATCGTGAGTTCGCCTGGCCGGCGCTCGATCGGTTCAACTGGGCCATCGATTACTTCGATCCGATGGCGCACGGCAACGACAAACCGGCGCTCATGCTCGTCGATGCCGGCAGCGGCAAGCAAACCACGCTTTCCTTTGCGCAAATGTCCGAGCGCTCGGCGCGCGTCGCGAATTTCCTAAGAGATCTGGGAGTCACACGCGGCGACCGCATCCTGCTGATGCTGCCCAATCGCGCGGAGCTGTGGGACGCCATGTTAGCCGCGATCAAGCTCGGCGCGATCCTGATGCCCGCCACGACGCAGCTTTCCGCCGACGATCTGCGTGAGCGCATCGCGATTGGTCAGCCGAGATTCGCGATCGTCGACCAGAGCGAATGCGGGAAGTTCGATGGAACCGATCCCTCGCTCGTGAAGATTGCCGTCGGCGCAGAGAGCGACGCGGCGCCTCCGGCCGGCTGGCAGCGCTTCGCCGATGGCTACGCGGCGTCGCCCGAATTCATCCCTGCGGGCCCCACCGCCGCCCAGGATCCGCTCCTGCTTTATTTCACTTCGGGCACGACGTCCAAGCCCAAACTCGTCGAGCATACGCACGAAAGCTATCCCGTTGGCAGCCTATCGACGATGTACTGGATCGGCCTGCAGCCCGGCGACATCCACTGGAACATCAGCTCGCCGGGCTGGGCCAAGCACGCATGGAGCTGCTTTTTTGCACCATGGGACGCGCAGGCGTGCATCTTCATTCTCAACTACGGGCGCTTCGACGCGAAAGGCACGCTCGATACGCTCACGCGTTACGGCGTGACGACGCTGTGCGCCCCGCCGACGGTCTGGCGCATGCTCGTGCAAGAACCGCTCGCCTCGTATCGCGTTTCGTTGCGCGAAATCGTCGGCGCGGGCGAACCTCTCAATCCCGAGATCATCGAGCGCGTGAAAACGGCCTGGGGCATCACGATTCGCGACGGCTATGGCCAGACCGAAACGACATGCCAGATCGGCAACCCGCCGGGACAACCCGTCGTACCCGGCTCGATGGGACGCCCGATGCCCGGCTACCGCGTCATCCTCGTCGATCCCGACGGCCATCCGGCGGCGGAAGGCGAAATCGCGCTGCCGCTCTCGTCGGACGAGGATGGCATAGATGCGGGGGCGGGGTATCCCGGGGCGGGCCATGCCGGCGCGAGCGCGGGCGGCGCTGAGACTGCGACGCTCAAAAGCGCCCGCCCGCTCGGCTTGATGACGCGCTACGCCAATAACGAGGCCGCCACGGCCCACGTGATGCGCGAGCACCGCTATCACACGTCCGACATCGCAATGCGCCGTCCGGACGGCTACTACATCTACATCGGCCGCGCCGACGATGTTTTCAAATCATCCGATTACCGCTTGAGCCCATTCGAACTCGAGAGTGTGCTCATCGAACACGAGGCTATCGCCGAGGCAGCGGTCGTGCCCTGCCCCGATCCGCTGCGGTTGTCGGTGCCGAAGGCCTACGTGATGTTGCGCCAGGGTTACACGTTCGGCCCCGAACTCGCTAAAAGCGTCTTCGCCTTCTCGCGCGAACGGCTCTCGCCGTACAAGCGCATTCGGCGAATCGAGGCCTACGAGTTGCCGAAAACGATCTCGGGCAAGATCCGCCGCGTCGAATTGCGTCGCCGTGAAATCGAGCGCGGCGAAGCCACCGAACGCCTGCCCGGCGAATTCTGGGAAGAAGATTTCCCGGAACTGCGGTAGCCAAGGCGCACCCGCACCGACCATGCCGCAGCCGTTCAACCGAAATCAACCATCCACGCAAGCCGCCGGCACAACCGGCCGGCCTTGCCCCGTTGCGCCGAGCACTTGCCCGGCGTGCTTTCCCTTTCAACAAACCGGAGCCTATCGATGAGCGCACCTTCCGCCGCCGGCGCCAGCACCCCGACCGTCAAACTGTTGATCAACGGGGAATTTGTCGAATCCGCCTCCACCGAATGGCGCGACATCGTCAATCCAGCCACGCAGGAAATCCTCGCGCGCGTGCCGTTCGCGACGCGTGCGGAGGTCGACGCGGCCGTGGGCGCGGCGCAAGCGGCGTTCGCTCAATGGAAGAGCACGCCGATCGGTACGCGTGCGCGCATCATGCTCAAGTATCAAGCGCTGATTCGCGAGCATATGCCGCGCATCGCCAAGATCTTGACGGCCGAACAAGGCAAGACCTTGCCCGATGCCGAAGGCGACATCTTCCGCGGCTTGGAAGTCGTCGAACATGCCGCCTCGATCGGCACGCTGCAACTGGGCGAATTCGCCGAGAACGTGGCGTCGAGCGTCGACACCTATACCCTGCGCCAGCCGATCGGCGTATGCGCCGGCATCACGCCGTTCAACTTTCCCGCGATGATTCCGCTCTGGATGTTCCCGATGGCGATCGTCTGCGGCAACACCTTCGTGCTGAAGCCGTCCGAGCAGGATCCGCTTTCGACGATGGCGCTCGTGGAATTGGCGATCGAAGCCGGCGTCCCGCGCGGCGTGCTCAACGTCGTGCATGGCGGCAAAGAAGTGGTCGACGCGCTTTGCACGCATGAGCTGATCAAGGCTGTCTCGTTCGTCGGATCGACGGCTGTCGGCACGCACGTCTATAACTTGGCGAGCCAGCACGGCAAGCGCGTGCAATCGATGATGGGCGCGAAGAACCATGCCGTGGTGCTGCCCGACGCCAACCGCGAGCAAACGCTGAACGCGCTGGCCGGCGCCGGCTTCGGCGCGGCGGGCCAGCGTTGTATGGCCACCTCGGCCGTGGTGCTCGTCGGCCAAGCACGCGAGTGGCTGCCCGATTTGGTCGCGCGCGCCAAAGCGCTAAAGGTCAACGCCGGTATCGAACCGAACACCGATCTCGGCCCCGTCGTCTCGCAGGCTGCGAAAGAGCGCATCCTGTCGCTAATCGCCCAAGGCGTCGAAGAAGGCGCCACGCTCGCCCTCGACGGTCGCGGCATTCGCGTGCCCGGCTATGACAACGGCAACTTCGTCGGCCCGACGATCTTTACGGGCGTGACGACCGAGATGACGATCTATCGCACGGAAATCTTCGGCCCTGTGCTGGTGGTGCTCGAAGTGGCGACACTCGACGAAGCCATTGCGCTCGTCAATCGCAATCCGTTCGGCAACGGCGTGGGCTTGTTTACGCAAAGCGGCGCGGCGGCTCGCAAGTTCCAAAGTGAAATCGACGTCGGCCAGGTCGGCATCAATATTCCGATTCCCGTCCCCGTTCCCTTCTTCAGCTTCACCGGCTCGCGCGGCTCGAAGCTCGGCGATTTGGGCCCCTACGGCAAACAAGTCGTGCAGTTTTACACGCAAACGAAAACCGTCACGGCGCGCTGGTTCGACGATGCGCCCTCCGCTTCGGCCGGTGGCGTCAATACGACGATCAACCTGCGCTGATCGTCGGCAGAGCGAACCTGATACGGAGACATTCGCCATGAAAATCGGATTCATCGGCCTCGGCAACATGGGCGCGCCGATGGCGCGCAACCTGCTAAAAAATGGCCACTCGCTGCAAGCGTTCGATCTGAGCGAAGCGGCGCTGCGCACCCTCGCCGATGCCGGCGCCACCGCCTGCGCCTCGCCGAAGGCGGCGGCGACCGACGTCGAGCTCGTCATCACGATGCTGCCCGCCGCGGCCCACGTGCGCGGCGTGCTGACCGACGAGCAAGGCGTGCTGGCGGGCATCGCCCCCGGCGTGACGATCGTCGATTCGAGCACGATCGATCCGGCGAGCGCACAAGCCTTCGCGACACTCGCGGCCGCGAAGGGCAACGCATTTGTCGATGCGCCGGTCTCCGGCGGCACCGGCGGCGCGGCGGCCGGAACGCTGACGTTCATGGTGGGCGCGAACGAAACGCTGTTCGCCAGCGTGAGCCCCGTGCTCAGCGCGATGGGCAAAAACATCGTCCGTTGCGGCGATACCGGCATGGGTCAGGTCGCCAAAATCTGCAACAACCTATTGCTGGGCATCACCATGGCGGGCGTGGCCGAAGCGATGTCGCTCGGCGCCACGCTCGGGATCGATCCGAAGGTGCTGGCCGGCATCATCAACACGTCGACGGGCCGCAGTTGGAGCTCGGATACCTGCAACCCGTACCCCGGCATCATCGAAACGGCGCCGGCGTCGCGCGGCTATACGGGCGGCTTCGGCACGGATCTCATGCTGAAAGATTTGGGCCTCGCCGCCGAGGCGGCGCGCTCGGCCAAGCAGCCGATTTTTATGGGTGCGCTCGCGCAGCAGCTCTATCAGGCGCTGAGTGCGGCGGGCCGCGGAGGCCTCGACTTCTCCGCCATCATCGCGCTCTACGAACGGCAGACGCCGCAAGCCTAAGCGGCGGCGCGCGCCATCCCTTTTCCTCGAAACCCCCATCCACGGAGTCAAGCAATGAATGCACGTGTCGAACCCTCGCAGGCCGCTCGCGGCGACGTATCGAGCGCCACGCAGCCGAGCGAGGGGCGCGTGCTGTATCACGTGGTCAACGGCGTCGCGATCTTGACGCTCGATCGGCCGCTCGCACTGAACGCGCTGTCGCACGCCATGGTGCGCGAACTAGCCGAGCACGTGGAGCGCTGCCGCAAAGACGACAGCGTCCATGCCTTGGTGCTGCGCGGCAGCGGCGAAAAGGGATTTTGCGCCGGTGGCGACGTGCGCGCCCTTTATCACGCCGCCGGCGCGGGCCGCGCCGATGGCGCCCAAGGATGGCGTCAATTCTTCATCGACGAATACCGGCTCGATTTCGCGCTGCACGCGTTTCCGAAGCCGATCGTCGCGCTCGCCGACGGCATCACGATGGGCGGCGGCATGGGCCTCGCGCAGGCCGCATCGCTGCGCATCGCCACCGAGCGCAGCAAGATCGCCATGCCCGAGACGCGCATCGGCTTCGTCCCCGATGTAGGCGCGACGCGTTTTCTGAGCGTCATGCCGGCCGATCTCGCGCTTTACGTCGGCCTGACGGGCACGGTGCTGTCGGGCGCCGATGCTTTGCGGTGCGGTCTTGCCGATGCCTGGGTGCAAAGCGAGTGGCTGCACGGCTTCGAGGAGCGCCTGGCGCACCTGCCGTCTAATCAAGTGCGCGAGCGCCTGCGCGAGGCGTTCGTGCCGCCCGCCAGCTTGACGCCGCCACCGGCGATCGAAGCCTTCCTGCCGTCCATACAAAAGCATTTCGATGCTCGCTTCGCCGTGGACGAAATGGCGGCCTCGCTTGCCGCCGCGCTGATCTCGAACCCGCCAGCCGAACTGCGCATCTGGCTGCAAGCCACGCTCGACGCGCTGCATGGTTATTCGCCGACGATGCTACACGTCACGCGCGAGGCGATACTGCGCGGGCGGCGAATCACGCTAGCCGATGCGTACCGCATGGAGCTAGGTATCGTCTCGCGAGCGATCGAAGAAGGCGACTTCCGCGAGGGCGTGCGGGCGCATCTGATCGACAAGGATCGCGCGCCGCGCTGGCAGCCGTCGTCGCTCAGCGAGGTGCGGCCCGAGCACGTCGCGCGTTTTCTGACTTCGCCGTGGCCGACGGCCCGGCATCCGCTCGCTGATCTCGGCGCATTGCCGGCGGTGCGTTCTTCGCAGTTGTTGTCCTAGGCGTGGGTCTAACTTAACGGCTCGAACTCGGCAATCAAACGACGCGGGCCGCCCGGCGCAGGCCGCCCGTCTCCGCGCTTGTCCCTTGGGGCATTCGAGCAGCGCCTAAGGGCTCGTCGCCCGCGCCTGCGTTGGCGTCAATAAGAAGAGATGAGCCCCATCGCAACGGCTTTGACCACCGCCTGCACTTTGTTGGTGGCGTTCAGCTTCAACAAGACGTTATTGACGTGAAAATTGACGGTGCGCTCGGAGATGTTGAGGATCTGGCCGATCTCGCATGCTGTTTTCCCTTCCCCCGTCCAGCACAACACTTCGCTCTCGCGCGGCGTGAGTACGACGCTCGCCTCGGGTGCGAGGCGCGGCACGAGAAATTCGCTCATGAGCGCATGCGACAAGTTGGCGAGCCAGCTCGCCTGCAGCGTCAGCACGTCGATTTCCGCACTCGTGAGCGGATCGGCGTGCCGCGCCATTGTCAGCAGACCGTAAACCCCGTGCGCGGCCCAGCTCGATTGCGCGACGCCCACGCGCAGCCCGAAATCGTACGCCTCGCCCCATAGCCGTGGCGCATGCGATGCTCCCGACGCGTCCGGCCAAACGATGAGCTTTGCGCTCGACATTCCTTCGCGGACGGTCGGATCAATCTCGATGAAGCGGCTTTCCTGATAATGCTTCATCCACCCCGACGGATACGTGTCGAAGATGGCGACGGCCGGATTGGACACCGGCAGCGGCACACGAATCCCGTAGCAGCAGTATTCGAAGCCGAGCTTCTTGGCGAATTCGGCGATCCGGGCGAACAGTTGCCGCTCGTCCGGCGCGGCGCGCAGTTGTTCGTAACTCTCTTGCCATCGCAACGGCGCTTCCATGCATACCCCGAAATGAAATAAACCCAGGACGCGACACTGTCATAGTTGCCAGGTCCCACCGGCGCGGCGGACTGCTAAAGTCCGGAGCATGAGACCGCGCTCGTGTAGACCGCGCTCGTGTATCAACGGGCTGGCCACCGATGCTCGGTACGACATACCAATAAAGCCGAGCGGGATCGATTTTCACGTCGGCGCCTACCCGACGGATCGGCTTTCCCATGCGCAGTGCTCATTTATAAGCAAATCATCGTCTGATTTCAATCTCATTATTAATGCGGACGAGATGCCTTGGCGCCCTCAATCGCGCCGGCAGGCGAAATAGCGCCTGCGGGATAGCTGTCAACGTTGACAGTTACCGCACTTTGGTGCGGCCGCTGTAATGCACTAACGAAAAGCATCAGCGACGTAAGTGCGACGTTCCTCCTCATTGAACCGCTACACCGGCGGATCGCCCCGGCTGGACGAGTACGCCTGACGGCGCAGCAACGGCATTAATTGAATTAAAGAAGGAGAAGTACGGTGCAGACCGCTCGCGGCTTCGCTACGCCCGTTTTCGATGAACCATTCGCCGCATGGGCGGCATTCGATATTCAATTTGCCGATCAGCCGAAATCGATGCCCGTCGTTCGGCTCGATCGGCTTGGTCTCACGGCCATTGCCGGCGAGAGCGCCGAGCTTCCTCCTCTAGGCCTACCGCGCAACGCCCGCATCGTTTCCGGCTCGACCGTACTGTGCGAGTCGAGGCTGGTCGTGCGCGCGGCCACACTCACCGAAAGCGGCGCGACGGAAGTGCTGATACAACCGTCTCGGGCCGGGGATGGCGCAGCGCTATGGGGTTCGCTGCGCGCCCGTCAAATGCAAGAGAACGCCGTGCAGACTCAGACTCAACCGGACACGCGCAAGGCCGCGCTTATGCGGAACGCCTCCGCATCGACGGTTCCCGCGCTGGGCGATCTTCGCACGCAATCCTGGTGCGACGCCTCGTTTGCGATGGCGAGCCGCGAGGACGCGCAGTTCTTTGCGTGCTGGCTCGATTACCACTTCGCGGAGGTCAGAGCCCACGCGCGCATGGCGTTGCCGGCAGCGCGCTTGAACGAAATCTATACGCGCGTGGTTGACGAAGAAGTGGAAGCCCGCTTCGTTTTTTCGCCGTGCGACGAACCACTCGTAAAAATTTGGATGGAAACGATTTGCCGATGGATCGAGGCTGAAGCGCGGCGGCAGCTCGACATGACGGTTGCACATTGGCTGAGCGACGTGTCGGCCTGTCCGATAAGGGCCGCCCGTCCTGGCTTGTTTCGCGGCCACCCACCCCGCACTTGCCCGGCGTGAAAATCGCAGCCGCGCCGGCGGTGGCTTGGTAGAGGAGCTGAACGTCGTGCGGCCGGCCATTTCGCGTCAAATGAGGCTTCTCGAAGAAGAGCTCGGAGCGAGGCCCTTCGAACGCGGACGTACGATGCCGGCGACGGCGAGTCGCCTTCCATGCGAGCCGCCGGATGCGTCGACGGTATCTGCACCTCGAGCGATCAAGCGCCGGCGAACGCGCAACGCGCTCGCCCTGCACATCACTGCGACGCATTCATCATCAGCGTCATCAGCTGTTCGCGCAGCCACCGGCTGCCTGCATCCTGATCGGCGCTGCGGTGCCAGTAGCAGAAATAGTCGAGCCCCGGGGCCTCGAACGGCAGTTCGAGAATCCGTGCCGGATAGCGTTGAAGCAACCGCAGCGGCGCTGTCAGCGCGAGATCGCCGCGCATCGCGATGAGCGGTGCAACCATGTAGTGATGCACCCGCATTTGAATGTTGCGCCGCAGCCCGAGCCGCCTCAGTTCCGCATCGATGTGCCCGCTGCCCTTGCGGCGGCTCGACACGTGGATGTGTCCCATCGACAAGTAGTCGTCCATGGTGAGCGTGTCGCCCTTGAAGGGGTGATCGTTGCGGATCATGCATGCGTAGCGGTCGCGCACAAGCAGCGCCTGGCGCAGGTTCACGTCGCCGATCAGCGGCGCATCGATGGCCATGTCGACGGAGCCGTTCGCGAGCGCCGTCGCCACTTCGCGGCGGTCCATCGTATAGCTACGCACGTACATGCGAGGCGCTTGCCCCTGCAGCAATTCGCCCAGCGAAGGCAGCAGTAGCGCCTCGGTCAGATCGCTCATGCTGAGCCGGAACACCCGCTCGGAAGAAGCAGGATCGAACACGTCGCCTTCATGCGCGCTCGCATCGAGCAACTGCAACGCCTCGCGCACACGGCCGACGATGTTCTCGGCCATCGGCGTCGGCTTCATCCCGGCCGGCGTACTGACGAAGAGCGGGTCGTTCAGCGTCCTGCGCAGCCGCGCGAGCGCGTTGCTGACGGCCGGCTGCGTGACGTTCAGCATCTCGGCCGCCCGCGTCAGATTACGCTTGTCGTAGATCGCCTCGAATACGACGAACAAATTCAAATCGATCTTCGAAAGGCGCATCGCCGAATCTCCTTGGCGAGATATTACGGCGCTAGCCATCCGTCCGTCCATGAGGGGACGCCTGACCGCCTATCGCTCAGCCGCGCCGCGGCCGCGTGAGGTAGGGCTCGGTCGCGCCGCTCACGGCGTCCTTGATCTCCATTCGCGCAATCGCCTGCAAATGCACTTCGTCCGGACCGTCGGCTAAGCGCAGCGCGCGTCCCCAGATCCAGAGGTCGGCGAGCGGCGTATCGGGGCTCAGACCCATCGCGCCGAACACCTGCATCGCGCGGTCGCACACGTCCGTGTACACCGTCGGCACGAGCGCTTTGATCATCGAAATTTCCTTTCGTGCGGCCTTGGCGCCAACCTTGTCGATCATCCACGCCGCCTTCAGCACCAGGAGCCGCGCCTGGTCGATCTCGATGCGGGAGCGCGCGATCCATTCGCCGATCGTGCCGTGCCGGCTCAGCGGCTTGCCGAACGCCTCGCGTGACTGCGCGCGATCGATCATCAACTCCAGCGCGAGTTCTGCCGCGCCAATGGAGCGCATGCAGTGATGAATGCGGCCCGGCCCGAGGCGCGCCTGCGCGAGTGCGAAGCCGCTGCCTTCCTCGCCGAGCAGGTTGCGCGCGGGAACCCGGACGTTGTCGAACGTGACCTCGCAGTGCCCTTCAGGCGCATAGTGGTTGACCACCGTGATGTTGCGCACGACTGTCACGCCCGGCGTGTCGCGCGGCACGAGGACCATGCTCTGCTGCTGGTGCGATTCCGCTGCGGGATCGGTCTTGCCCATCACGATGAAGATCGCGCAGTTCGGATGGGCGGCGTTCGTGATGAACCATTTGCGGCCGTTGATCACGTAGTCGTCGCCATCGCGCTCGATACGCGTCGTGATGTTGGTCGCGTCCGACGATGCCACGTCAGGCTCCGTCATCGCGAAAGCCGAACGGATCTCGCCGCGCAAAAGCGGCAGCAGCCACTGCTGCCGTTGCTCGGGCGTCGAGAACATGTGCAGCAACTCCATGTTGCCGGTGTCCGGCGCGCTGCAGTTGAATACTTCCGACGCCCAGCTCACGCGTCCCATGATCTCCGCGAGCGGCGCGTATTCGAGGTTCGTCAAGCCCATGCCGGGCTCGTCGTGCTTCAGGTGCGGGAGGAATAGGTTCCACAGCCGTTCGGCCTTCGCACGTTCCTTCAGATCCGCCATGAACGACACGGGATACTGCCCCGCATGCACCTCCTCGTTCCATTGACGAATGCGCGGCACGATGTGCGCATCCATGAACGCACGCACGCGCTCACGCAGTTCTTCCACTTTCGGGGTATAGCCAAAATCCATGATCCACTCCTCGAGATTCCGTTGTTCGTTCGGGACGCTAAGACGCGGCCGTCGATGGCGACGCCCGCCCGACATGGCTGCCGAGCTATCGCGCACTCAGAGGGTCAGGCCGCCGTCGACTACGATGCATTCGCCGTTCGTATAGCTCGCCGCGTCCGACACGAGATAGAGCACGGTCCCGGCCATTTCGCGAGGCTCCGCGTGGCGCCGCAGCGGAATCTTCGCTGTCCAGGTTTCGTAGATGTCCTTGTCTGCGAACAGCGCCCCCGCGAATTTCGTCTTCGTCAGGCCCGGCAGCAGCGCGTTCACTCGAATGCCGAACGGTCCGCACTCCTTCGCGAACGATTTCGTCATGTTCACGACCGCGGCCTTCGTGATCGAGTAGATGCCCTGCTTGTCGCCCGGCTGCAGCGCGTTCACCGACGCGGTGTTGACGATCGCGCCGCCGCCCTGCGCTTTCATCATCTTGCCGGCCTCGACCGACATGAAGAAGTAGCCGCGGACGTTCACGTCGACGGTCTTTTCATAGGCGGCGAGATCGGTGTCGAGGATGTGCCCGAAATACGGGTTCGCCGCCGCGTTGTTCACAAGGATGTCGAGCCGGCCGTGCTTGCCGCGGATCGTCTCGAATGTCGCGGCGATGTCCGCCAGGCGCCCGACGTGGCAGGCCAGCGCTTCTGCGCGGCCGCCTGCTGCGACGATCGCATCCGCGACCGCCTGGCAGTCGCTAAGCTTGCGGCTCGACACGATCACGTACGCGCCCTGCTCAGCGAGCAACTTCGCGATTTCCTCGCCGATGCCGCGGCTCGCGCCCGTCACGAGTGCGATCTTGCCCGTCAGGTCGAATAAATTCGTTGTCATGTCGCTGCGCTCCTCCATTGATGTATTGCCTGCCACCGCGCCCCGCACTACCGGTGGTCGCCGTGCGTCCGGCTATGTCAGCGATGCGCGTCGATCACGCCGACAGCCATTTCGGCCAGCCGGCCGGCCATCGCGCCCACCCGCAGCGCCTGCTCGCTCGACGCGTTGCCCTGCAGTGCGCGCGCCTTGACGCCCTGCGTGATTGCGGCGAGCCGGAAAAAGCTGAACGCGAGATAGAAATGCCAATTACGAATCGGCTCGATCGCGCGCAATTGGCAATAGCGTTCGACGATCTCCGCTTCGTCCGGGATGCCGAGTTCGGCGCGGTCCCGGCCTGCGAGCCCACGCACCTGCCCATCCGACGGCAGCCGCAAGCACATGCAGAAATAGGAGAGATCGGCGAGCGGATTGCCGATAGTCGATAGCTCCCAGTCGAGTACGGCCTGCACGCGATAGTCGTCACGCGCGAACATCAGGTTGTCGATCCGAAAGTCGCCATGCACGAGCGCGGGCCTGCCCGTGTCCGCCGGGCAGGCCTTGGGTAGCCAGTCGATCAGCGTTTCGAACGCGTCGACGCGCTCCGTTTCGGCCGCCCGATACTGCTTGGTCCACACCCCGATCTGGCGCTCGAAGTAGTTGCCGGGGCGGCCATAGTCGGCAAGGCCGACCGCGACCACGTCCACATCGTGCAGCGCCGCCATCGTGCGCAGCAGCGCGTCATAGCAGACGGCGCGGTCGGCCTTCGGGAGTTCCGGCAGGGCGGGATCCCAGAAGACTCGGCCGTCCTCGAAGCTCATCACGTAGAAGAGACTGCCGATCACGTCGCGGTCAAGGCAGAGGTGATACGGATGCGCGACAGGCACTGCGGTACCCGACAAAGCGCTCAGCACGCGAAACTCGCGATCCACCGCGTGCGCGGATTTGAGCAGTTCGCCGGGCGGCTGGCGCCGCAGCACGTAGCGGCCGCTCTTCGCCTGCAGCAGGAAGGTCGGGTTCGACTGGCCGCCGGCAAACTTCTCCATGTCGAGCGGCCCTTCGAAACCCGGCACGTGCGCCTCCAGATAGCGCGTGAGGGAGGCAATGTCGATGGGCTGGGCAGGGTTCGTCATCGTCGAGATCGTTCGTAAGATCAGCCGTGGGTACGCCATGCATGTCGATCCGGATCCTCGAGATGCGGGATGCCGTTGAACGACGCTAAGTGGAACGCCTCGGCGTTGAAGAAAAACTGCGAAAGACTGCTGTTGCGGATCTGCAGATTCAGCGCGATGGCGCTCTCCGGCGGCGCGGCGAGCACCTGCTGGACAGTCACCCCGATCGGGCCGCCGGAACTCACCGCGAGGACGCGCTGACCGCCGCCGCGACGGATCGCGGTGCGCGCGTCGGCGACACGCCGCTGGAAATACACCCAGGTCTCGGGCGCGGCCTCGCCGAGCTTGCCGTCGGCCCAGAGGTACAGCACCTGCCGCAGCGCGCGGAAGTGCTCTTTCATTGAGCCCGCCGCGCGCTGCGCGATCTCGGGGTAGTCACTCGCAGCAGCCGCAAACAGCCCGTGGAAGTCGTATTCGTTCAGGCCTGAATGGCGTTCGACGGTTACGCTCATGCTATCCATCCCGCGCAGGATCGCATCGACCGTCTGCGCGTGCCGGACCATCGTGCCGCATATCACGCGGTCGAACGCCACGCCCTGTCGCGCGAAGTATTCGCCGAGCCAGACGCCCTGTTGCTCGCCCACGGCAGATAGCCGGTCGTAATCGTCCGTACCGAACGACGCCCGCCCGTGCCTTACCAGAAAGAGTTCAGCCATCGCATGCCCGCATCGGTGATACCGAACGCTCAGCATAGCGATCACACGCGCATTTTTAAAATTTATTCTCGGAATAACCCAGTATTCACTTCGTGAATTTGAGGATGTTCACGCGCGCCAGATTGAGGGCGTAGACACGGCAAAGGTGCTCAAGAGCGTTGGCGGAGCTGGTGTGCTAGAAATCATCGAGGATGATAGCGGCGGCACGCACGGGGCCGTCGATATACTGGTCGGAACTGATCGCAGATGCGACTTTCGGGGCAAACAGCTGTGGTTCAACCTCTGCGTCGACGCCCGCTTCGACCAGATCGGTGCAGGCTTGAGCCCCGCGACAAGCAGTTCCCTTATAGATCAATGGATTGCAGACGGCACATCCCGACCTGACAGACACTCGCAAATCCCAACTCCAAACTACTCGTTCTCTTCAAAAAAGTGCCCGTACTTGACTTGCTTCGTGCGGATATACCGTTCGTTCTCGTCCCGAACGGGAATCGCGAGCGCGACCCGCTCGCAGACGGGAATCCCGTGCTTGGCGAGCGTATCGAACTTTTTCGGGTTGTTGCTCATGAGCCGCACCGACGTCACATTGAGCTCCCGCAAGATCGCCGCGGCGGAATCGTACTCGCGCGCGTCGTCAGGAAGCCCGAGCTTCAGGTTCGCCTCGACGGTATCGAGCCCCTGCTCCTGCAACGCATAAGCGCGAATCTTATTGCCGAGCCCGATGCCGCGGCCTTCCTGCCCACGTAGGTAGACAAGCACCCCTCTTCCCTCCGCCGCGATATACCGAAGCGCGAGATCGAGTTGCTCGCCGCAATCGCATCGATACGAGCCGAGCACATCGCCGGTGAGACACTCCGAATGCAGCCGCGTGAGCACCGACTGCTGCCCGCTAACGTCACCCATCACCAAGGCCAGATGTTCGGCGTCGCCCCCGGCGACACGAAAAGCGTAGGACGTAAATGTCCCATACCGGGTTGGCAAGTTGGCCTTGGCGGCGAGCGTGACGCACTGCGCGGCGCTTTCGCCGTCGACACGCGGCGACTGGGAGGGCGTGGACATGACTTCTCGAGATTTGCGTTGTAACGGTTCGTCCGCGCACCGACAGCCGATGCGCGCACCGCGAGTTTAACCCTAATCGCCTTCGGCGGCCCGCCACGCAAGCCGCCGCGCGGTTCCCGAGCGCCTATACTGGGGAATAGCCCCGCGTTCGCGGCCGCTTGCGCGCCCGGAGCCGATCCCCGCCCCCGAACGAGAAGACGGAGACTCACATGCCCAACGTAGCGCAAATTCTGAAATCGAAGCTGGACGATCCGGCCACCGCCAGACGCATCGCCGAGCAGCCCGTCGTCACGATCGACGCCGACGCATCGGTCTTCGAAGCGGTGAAAATCATGGCGCAGCATCAAATCGGCGCACTGATCGTCACGCAGGGAAGTGAGAAGAAGATCGCCGGGATCATCACCGAGCGCGATTACGCCCGCAAGATCGTACTAATGGATCGCTCGTCGAAGTCCACCCGCATCCGCGAAATCATGACGACGCAAGTGCTGCACGTGCGTATGAGCGACACCGCGGAGGCATGCATGGCGCTGATGACGCAACACCGCATGCGGCACTTACCCGTGATCGACGACGGCAAGCTCGTCGGCATGATCTCGATCGGCGATCTGGTCAAAACGATTATTTCCGAGCAGCAGTTCACGATCCAGCAACTCGAGCACTACATCTCGGGCGTGCATATGTGACAGGCCAACGCCGAGCAGCGCGCGGCGTTCGGGCCTGGGCGCTGGCCGCCCCTCCCCGCAGGGGATCGACTACGAGCCGAAGTAGAGCGACTGCGGTCCGTGCGGCGCACGCGATCCGGATTCGCTGTGGCTACCCGTCTGAGCGCCAAACCCGCTGGTATCCGCGAGCATGCCCACCTGGGCCGACCGTGGATCGAGGCGTCGCTGCGCGGCTTCGACATCTCGCGGATAGGTCGTTTCGTCGCCGCCGCCGCGGTATCCCGCATCGGCCAGTTGCTGCATCTGCGCGCGGATGCCGGCGCGGCCCACCGGCGATCCGTCTTGCGCACTCGCTAGCGCCGGGCCAGCCACGGCAGCGGCGATCAGAGCCGCGGTCAAAATCGATTTCATCGTGAAGTTCTCCGGAACTCAGTGTCCCGTCCGGCCATCAGTGTCGAACGTTGGAGGCAGTCTACGTTTCTGGACGCGCCGCACCAATGCAGTTTCGTGTTAATCACTTTTGCGGTTCTCGCAAGTATCAAAAATTCAGCCGCCGCGACCCCACGGGTTAATTAACGCGACGAGACGCCGATGGAATCGGTTTATGTTGGATTTTGTCGAACAGGCAACACACGGCGGATGGGCATTATCCAATTCGCCCCCGCACCGCTGTAATCGATCTCAGGCGCGACGCTATCGACGCTCTATTCAAAATCGCCCTGTTTAGCCCGTCAATCATGCGAAGCGACGAAAAACAGGCGGCTGAGATTTCATCCGTCTGATATGATCTCGCCAAAAACCGACTTCCCGAAATTTAAGATAGATCAACGAGAAATTATCTGTTTCGGGCAAGTAATATTTTCGACACGTGAGGATATATGCCGCGTCAGTTCATTGAACCGATGTCGTCGCTTTGGCGCGCGACTGACGAAAACTCGTGGTTCGAGGCTCTCGCCTTGTTGGGGAGAAAATATGGCTTCGACCACACCCTGTATGCGGTCATACCACGCCCGGGCATGCGGTTTAGCGACGCCTATGTGCGAAGTACCTACGATGCCGATTGGCGCCAAACCTACGACGAACGCTCGCTTTTTCGTATCGATCCGACCGTCGCTCACTGTTTAGCCCAAACGTCGCCGTTGCTCTGGACGTCATCCCATTTTTCCGAGCGCAATCAACAAGAAATGTATGAGGAGGCCTGCCAGCATGGCTTATGTACCGGGGTTTGCTTGCCGATTCACGGCCCGAAGCAGGAGGTCGGCATGCTCTGTCTCGTCCGCAGCGACAGCCCGGGGCACACGCTGGATTCACAGGTGCAGCACAGCCTGCCGATGTTGACTCTACTGCGCGACGTCGCCTTCGATACGAGCCGGCGTTTCTTGGACGGATACACCGAACGGCTCGTACCGAAGCTGACGCCACGCGAATACGAATGTTTGAAATGGACCGCACAAGGCAAATCCACATGGGAAATCGCGAAGATCTTCGGCTGCTCCGAAGCGACCGTTAACTTCCACATGACCAACATTCGCAGTAAATTTGGCGTGAGTTCGAGAAGCGCCGCGGCGGTTAAAGCGACCCGAATGGGGTTGATAGATCCTGATTGACCAATGCCGGACGATGCGTCGGGGTGCGTTTTTGCGAAACGCTACGAATGTCGTCGTCCGTAATTCGCGCCTCGAAATACAATCGGAGGAGAATCATGACGGGCTTTGGAATATTAGCCCCGAGTTCGAAACGGCTCCCTCTCGATTGCGTGACGCCAAAGCGCGCCCAGAAAGTCTTTTGGCTTTCCTTCACTTGCTTTCGATAGCCTTGAATGAACGCACTGTCTATTTCAGTCCGGACCGGTCGGACAGCGCCGTCGGTTTCCGGTTGACGAATATCGGTTATGGACATGACTCTCACCTGATTGGGAACGTACTCGATACCGAATCATCCCAAGGGTAGCCGCCGATTTGTACCTATCTTGCTTGCCAGTTACAAGCCGCAAGCAAACTGCATATGGTTTATGCCCGTTAGGTGAGATAACAACCCGGGAGAGCGAGATGCACGCGAACATCACGATCGATAAACAACGTAGCTTCGACCTCGACGCGCTAGCGCAAATGTACCGCTTGCGCGCGAAAGTGTTCGGCGAGCGCATGGGCTGGGAGGTCGCCGTGTTATCTGGAATGGAAATCGACGATTACGATGCGCAGTCGCCATACTACATGCTCGTGCGCGACGATTCGGGCGCCGTATGCGGTTGTTGGCGCCTCTTGCCCACCCAGGGCCGGTATATGTTGCGCGATACGTTTCCGCAACTGCTGCACGGGCAAAACGCTCCCGCTTCAGCCTCCGTGTGGGAGCTCAGCCGCTTCGCGATCGTCTCGCCACAGCGAGCCGGCTATGGTTTCGGTGAACTCGCGCTCGACGCCATGCGGGCGGTCGTATGCTTCGCCGATCGCATGGGCGTCACGAGCTATGTCACCGTCACCACCACGGCGGTCGAGCGCTTGCTGTCGCGGGCGCGGATCGACATCCGGCGCTTCGGCCCGCCCGTGCGGATCGGTCGCGTTCATGCGGTTGCATTGATGATCGACCTAGGCGCGCAAACGCACGAAGCGTTGTTCGACGGTACAGAGCTGTCCCGCCCAGGGCTACCCCGGCCGGCGCCCTGCGGGATCGCGCACGAGCGGCTCGAGCAATCGCTTAGGACCACTGACGAATGCGCTACCCGGCTCGTAGAACCGCAGGAGCGCATGCATTTCGCGCGAGAGGCCAATGCGCTTGGCGGCTGCAATACGGGCGACGGGTGGATCGCCGTCGTTTAGGCGCCCTAACCAAAGCCCGCTGCCCGTGCATAGATCGACGCCGTCCGCTTCGGGACCGATCGCGAAGGCGGCGCAAAGCCGGCCCGGCCCACGCGCGAGATCGACGCGCTTCGCACCGGGCCGCCTGGCTTGCATCAACGGAATGCCGTCCACGGGCTCGACGGCGCGAAGCAGGACCGCTGCGCCCGCGCCTTCGGGCTCGGCGGATAGGTTGATCATGTATGAGGCGCCGTAGACGAGCTTGACGTAGGCATGGCCCGGTGCGCGAAACAACGCGCGATTGTAGGGGCGCAAGCCCCGATACGCATGGTTCGTCGAATCGCCGAGCGGGTAGGCCTCCGCCTCGACGAGCCGCCCGCTTACGCGGCCCTCGGGCGTGTCATGAACGAGGTATTTCCCGATCATGAACCTGGCGAGTTCGATGGTGTCGGTAGGCAGCGCTTCGCGCGCTAGCGGGACGATGGGATGCGAAAATTCGCTCGCGTTGACACGACTTGGCAGTACCTCCGACATCGAAACAGCCCCTCCGCTATAGGGTTTTCGCCAATAAACAGCGGCACGCACGCTGCCGAGCCTCGCCGCATCGGCCGCATCGGCATATCCGCTCGACGTACGCCCGGCCCGCCAATCGGCATTATCCAATTGCGCTCGGCTCGCCATTGACTCCCGGTAACGAACGTAACCTGTCGATACATATTTGACGGCGGTACGCGCGGCGTTGCCCGTTAAAATACGCCGCGCCTCCCCATTTTCGCAATGCGCGACGCTCGCGCCACGCGTGAGTAGGGCTCCGGACATTCCCTAACTACCGTCGATGTCAACGCGGAAGCATCCAAAAGCAGCATGACCACTGAAGCCACCTTAGCGGACTCTCTCACCGTTGCCGATCGCGTGCGTGCGCTGATGGTTCGCCATGGCATAGGCAAGCGACAGCAAACGACGGAACTTTGTCGCATTCTCGATCTGAGCTTTTCTCAAGGGCATCGCAAGCTACGCGGCAGCAGCCCGTGGACGCTCGCGCAGATCCGAAAAGTGGCCGATGCATTCGGCGAGCCCCCCACCCAATTGTTCGGAGCTCAGGAAAACGGGTTTGGCGGCGCCGATCTGCAGCCGCGCGAGGCCATGCTCAATCTAGGGGCCTTCGAGGGCCCCTGCATCGCGTGGATCGGCGAGCCGCTCGGCCCCTATGAGCGTGCGGAATTCGTCGCTTATGGAGAAGGCAATCGCTGGCGCATCGTATGGTGCGACGGCGCACCGGGCGAGCGTGCGCACGAAGTTCATAAGATCGAGATCCATCCGCGGCGCGGCGAGGCCAAACGTGCGTCGGTTGCCGTGATCGACGCCGATCAAGCCGCCGCCGAAGCGCTATGCAACTATCTCGCGCAAAACGGCTTCACGGCCACTGCGTTCGGTAGCCACACGGCGTTCATCGACGCGTTGCGCACGCAAACGTTTGATGCCGTCCTGACCGATTGGCTGTTCGGCGAGCAGACTGCCGCCCCTGTGGTGGAAGCCGTGCGCCGCTCGGCGCGCCCCGACGCCGCCATCTTTTTGCTGACGGGCGATCTCCTGACGGGCAAAGCCAGCGAGTCGGAGATCAGCGAGATCATCCGACGGTTCGATGTCGCCTGCTATGAAAAGCCGGCGCGCCTCGCGATCCTCGTCGCCGATCTATCGAAGCGCCTAGGGCGCGGCTAGGCGCCCCAAGCGCTCGAATTCGCCCCGACTCCACCGGGGCGCCCAGCTGTGCGGCTGCGCGTCACACGTCGAACTTCACGCCCTGCGCGAGCGGCAACTCGCGGCTGTAGTTGATCGTGTTCGTGGCGCGGCGCATATAGCTCTTCCACGAGTCGGAGCCCGATTCGCGGCCCCCGCCCGTTTCTTTTTCTCCGCCGAAGGCGCCGCCGATTTCCGCGCCGCTCGTGCCGATATTGACATTGACGATCCCGCAGTCGCTGCCGGCCGCCGACATGAATTGCTCGGCTTCGCGCATGTCGTTCGTGAAGATGGCGGACGACAGCCCTTGCGGCACAGCGTTATGCACGGCGAGCGCCTGCTCGAAATCGTCATACACGAGCACGTAGAGAATCGGAGCGAACGTCTCGCGCTCGACGACGGCAGTCTGCGCCGGCATACGGATAATCGCGGGGCGGACGTAGTAGGCGCCGTCGTGACCGATATCGACGCGCTCGCCGCCCGTCACCTGCCCGCCGTCCTTGCGCGCGTCGGCCAGCGCCGCCTGCATCGCGTCGTACGAGCCCCGATCGATCAGCGGCCCAACCAGCGTGTCGGCATCGAGCGGATCGCCGACCTTCACCGACGCGAAGGCTTTTTCGAGCCGCGGCAGCAACGTATCCGCCACACTGCGATGCACGATCAACCGACGCAGCGTCGTACAACGCTGACCGGCCGTGCCGACGGCCGCGAACGTCACGGCGCGCACGACCAAATCGAGATCGGCGCTCGGCGCAACGATCATGCCGTTATTACCGCCGAGTTCGAGGATGCTGCGCGCGAGCCGCTTGCTCAAGGTCTGCGCGACCTCGACGCCCATGCGCACACTGCCCGTCGCGCTCACGAGCGGCACCTTGTGCGAACGCGTCAACGCTTCGCCCACTTCGCGGCCGCCGATGATCAGTTGCACCAGGCCTTCAGGCGCGACGCCGGGATGCGCTTGGTCGAATTCGCGCACGGCTTGCTCGAATAGCACATGGCAGGCGATGGCGGTCAGCGGCGTCTTTTCCGACGGCTTCCAAACGATCGGATCGCCGCACACGAGCGCGAGCGCGGCGTTCCAAGCCCATACGGCCACGGGGAAGTTGAACGCGGAGATGACGCCGCACACGCCCAGCGGATGCCACGTTTCCATCATGCGGTGGCCTGGACGTTCCGAGGCGATCGTCAGACCATAGAGCTGGCGCGACAGACCCACCGCGAAATCGCAGATATCGATCATTTCCTGCACTTCGCCGAGCCCTTCCGAGCGGATCTTGCCGGCTTCGAGCGTCACGAGCCGCCCGAGTGCATCCTTATGCTCACGCAGTACATTGCCGAACACGCGTACCAGTTCGCCGCGCAGCGGCGCCGGTACCGTGCGCCACTTCAGGAACGCAGCGTGAGCGGCGTCGATCTTGCGATCGGCATCAAGCGCCGAATCGACGGCCAGCGTCGCGAGCGTGGCGCCGTCGCGCGGCGAACGGGCCGTCAAGGCATCGCCCTTCCATGCCGAAAGGTCGACGTTGAGCGCTGCAAGAATATCGTTGACTACCATCACGTCCTCTTTAAGTCGGATCGAAACAATGATCGGTTCATGTAGGGTTAAAGTACTGCCGCCGCCAAAGCATACCGCGTCAAGCGATTCAAGCGATTCAAGCGATTCAAGCGCGCGCAGCCTATGTTTGAGCCAGCGCTTGGGCGAGCCGCCGTGCGCCTTCGAAAGCCTCGGCTTCGCTCGGCGCGGCAAACGACAAGCGCAAGCTGCTCGGATCCGGGGCGCGCACGAAGAAGGCTGCGCCCGGGACAAACATCACATTCTGTTCGATCGCGCGTTTGAGCAACTCGCCGGCATCGCGCCCGCCCGCCAGTCTCGCCCAAACAAACATGCCGCCTTCGGGCGCGCTGAGCTCGATCGCGTGCGGCGCAAAATGCGCGAGCGCGTTGAGCAACGCTTCGCAGCGCGACCGGTAAGCCCCCGCTATCGTGCGCAGGTGGGCCGTCAAGCTGCCGCTGTCGAGGTAGTGCCGCGCAATCTCTTGCGAAAGCGGCGAGGTGCAGAGATCGCTCGTCTGCTTCGCGATCGTCATCCGCCGCGCGATAGCGGCCGGTGCGACGGCCCAGCCGATCCGCAGGCCCGGCGCTACGATCTTCGACAAGCTGCCGAAGTAAACCACCCACTCTCTGCCGCCGGGACAACGATCGGCCAGCGCGAGGATCGGCGGCACGCTCTCGCCCGAGAAGCGCAGCTCGCCATAGGGATCGTCTTCGACGAGAAGAATACGACGCGCCGCCATGAGACGGATCAGCGCTTCGCGCCGATCCCCGGTGAGCGTCGCGCCGGTCGGGTTGGCGAACGTCGGGACGGTGTAGAGCAGCTTCGGCTTGCTGGCCGCTGGGAGCGCATCGAGTTGCGCGGCCAGCGCATCGACATCGATACCCTTCGCGTCGGTGCGGACGGCGACGATATTCGCCCCCGCGAGCCTCAATGCTTGGATGGCGGCGGGATAAGCCGGCTCTTCGATCAGCGCCGTATCGCCCGGGGCGATCAACGTGCGCAGCAACAGATCGAACCCTTGCTGCGAGCCCGTCGTCACGACGATATCGTCGGCGGCGCACTCGACGCCGCGCGCCGCCATGAGCCGCGACAATGAGCGGCGCAATGCCGGCGCGCCCGCCGTATCGCCATATTGCAGGCACGCGATTGGGTCGCTGCGGTACGCCGCCTCGAGCGCTTGCGCGAGGCCGTCGCGATCGAACAAATCCTTCGACGGATAACCGCCCGCGAACGAAATCATGCCGGGACGGCCGACGTATTTGAACAACTCGCGGATCGGCGAGCCTTGTGGCGCACGAAACGGCGCCGCGAATTCGTAGGCTTCGCCGTCCGTTGCCAGATTCATGTTGTTGCCGGACGACATCGCATTCCTCTCAGCTTGCCGGGTTGCGGCGCTCGCGCGCAGGTGCGCTGCGCACGCGGTGTAACGTCCATCACGCCGCAGCGGTCATTTTGAAGATACCGGTCGCATTACCCGCGTCGAAACCCAGATCGAGGGCTGTGTGCCCCGACGCCTCGTCGATACAGGTCTCTCGCGTGATGAACTCGTAGAACGAACCCGGCACTTCACGGCGCACCTCGCCATCTCGTTCGTCGAGAAACACGCGCTCCACGGGATCGGCCTGAAACGCCGTCTGTTTGACGCGGCCGGACTTCGACACTTCCACGCGCTCCTTGATCGGCCGGCCCAACGCGCGCTGCGCCTCGGCCACTTCGAACACGTCGCTCACGCGATCCGTCACGTGGTTGAAGGCGTTGCCTTCCGTGGCGATCCAGGCCATTTCGGCCGATTCCGCCAGCAGCGTCAGATAGTCGGCCAGGCGCGGCGTCGCATGTTGCCGATCGAAGCAGCGCACAAGGATCGGCAGCAGCGCGCAGGCCTCATCAAGCGGCAACGCGGCGTCGCGTTCGAGCTCGGCGAGCCACGCGGCCGCTTGCGGTGTGAGCGGATCGAGCGAAGAAGCCACGACATTCGTCACCGCTTGCTGGAAGTCGGCCGAAAAGCGCTCGGGATGCAGTTCGCTGACGAAGAATTGAGCGATGTGCTCGGGCGCATCCAAGTGCGCATACGAGCGCCCCGTCATCTTGATGCGATCGAGCGGATAGGTGCCGTTCAGGCGATAGCCGAGCGGCTTCAGAATGCGCGTGAACGCCGCCTCGCCGGGCGGCAATGCGCCGCTATGCGGCCAACGCACGGTGCGCAACGCGCCGTGATCGAATTGCACGCGCATGCCGGCGCGCACGACGTCGTCCGTGTAGGCGCGCCCCGTCGGCACACGTTCCAAGAGGCCCGCAAACAGCGCCATGTTCAATGCCTGGGCCAGTTCGGCGCGCGTCACGACGCCTGCTTCGCCACGCTCCATCAGCGGCGGCACGTTCATCAACCGCACCAACTGCTGCGTCGTACCCGCCCCGCATGCGGCGTCGAGCATGGCGTCGAGATTACTGTTCATCGCATCATTCCCCATTTCCACCCGCATCTCCGTCTTCGCACGTCTTGGCTGTGGCCGATGAATCGGTCCCGGGCTCGCAGAACGTTGTGCTAATCGAATGCGATTGTGGTCGCCCTCCAGCGTTGTCACAATTGATTTAAACTCACCACTTCATTCGTAAAACTCACTAACTCTTTCCGCCAAGGCGGCGCCACCGCACGGGCCGACAATGAGAAAAGGCATCCCCAATCTCGCCGCACTGCAGGTTTTCGAGGCGGCGGCGCGGCACGAAAGCTTTACGCGCGCGGCCGACGAACTCGCGCTCACTCAGAGCGCGGTGTGCCGGCAGGTCGCATCGCTCGAAAGCCGGCTTGGCGTGGCTTTGTTCCTACGCATCAAGAAGCGCGTGGTCCTCACCCCGCACGGGCGCCACTATGCCGTGCAGATCCGTAAGAGTTTGGAGCGCATCGAGCGCGATACGCTCGAATTGATGGCTCAGCGGGGCGTGGGGCGTGTGCTGGAGCTTGCCGTGGTGCCCACCTTCGCCAGTCAATGGCTGATTCCGCGCCTGCCGCTGTTCCGTGCGCTGCGGCCCGATATCACCGTGAACCTCTCGATTCGCACGGAGCCCTTCCTTTTTAGCGATTCTCCGTTCGATGCGGCCGTCTACTTCGGCCGATCGGTCTGGCCCGGCACACAAGGCACATTGCTGTTTCGTGAAGGCAATGCAGTGCCGGTGTGCAGCCCGCTGCTGGCGGCCGAAGCCGCGCCGTTCACGCGCGAGCGGTTGATCGACATGCCGCTTCTGCATCTCTCGACGCGGCCCGACGCGTGGCGCGAGTGGTTCCGCGCGCATGGGTTCGGCGACGATGCGCGGGCCGTCCGCGGGCCCCGCTACGAGCTGTTTACGATGCTGTCGAGCGCCGTGCTCGCGGGAATGGGCGTCGCGCTGATGCCTGAAATCTTGATTGCCGATGAACTCGCCTCGGGCAAACTCACCGCTCCGCTCGATATGCCGCTCGCCAGCGATGCAGGCTACTACCTCGTAGCGCCCGACGCCGTCGCTAACGACGAGCCCTTCGTGGCGTTATCGCAATGGCTCGCCTCGATGGTTCCGCACAATCCTCCACCACGCGAGTGAGGTTCTACTTAACCGATTTCAACCGGTCTCGTCGGACTTCACCCTGCTGTTTCGGAAACGATCCATGTGCGAAACGCCTGCATGGCCGGCGTCATCCGCTTGGACTTGACCCAGCTGAGCCAGTAGCTGCCGGTGCAAACCTCGAGCTCGAATGGCCGCATGAGCCGCCCCGCTTGCAGCTCGCGCTCGAACATTCGCGCGGGGGCGAGCGCGACGCCGGCGCCTTGCATCGCGGCCTCGACCATCAAGCGCGACGAATCGAACACAGGCCCGCGAATCGCGCTAGCCGAAAGCCCCGCAGCCGCGAACCAGAGCGCCCATTCATCGGCGCGGTAAGAACGCAGCAGCGTTTCCGACGCGAGATCGCGCGGCGCACGCATGCGTTTGGCGAGCTCAGGCGCGCACAACACGGTAAGCGGCGCATCGAGCAGCGCCGCCGCCTGCGTGCCGGGCCACTTGCCGTCGCCGAAGCGGATGGCGAAATCGAAGCCTTCCACCGCGAAATCGACAAGGTTGTTATGGGTCAACAAACGCAGCTCGACGAACGGATGCACCGCGCGAAACCGGTTCAAACGCGGCATGAGCCAGCCGACTGCGAAAGTGCCGACCACCCCCACCGTCAGCACTTCATGGAAGTGTCCGCCCTCGAATTGTTTGAGCACCGCATCGATGCGCCCGAACGCATCCGAGAGCACCGGCAACAGCGCGAGCCCCTCGTCAGTCATGCCCAGGCCGCGCGGCAAGCGCTTGAACAATCGAGCGCCGAGCCGCTCCTCGAGCGAGCGCACTTGCTGGCTCACGGCGGCCTGCGTCACATTCAATTCGCGCGCGGCGCGCGTGAAGCTCAGATGCCGCGCCGACGATTCGAACGCCCTTAGCGCATTGAGCGGCAGATGTCTGGCCATGCCCGACGACCCATAAGAAAAGTTATTGTGTCCGAGAAATTATCATCGATTGTCGCTCACCCTCGAAAACGCGATATTTATCGCTCTTTCCACGGAGCGAACCTAGATGCAACGAAGAATTTTCCTAAGCGCCGCATTGGGCGGAATCATAGCTGGCCTATCGTCTCCGGTGTTGGCCGGTGCGGCGTCGCAAGCGAGCGCGGGCCGCGATTCCCCTTTTCCGAAGATGTCGCCGCGCAGCGCCGAACGAGCGCGCGAACTCGAAGCCGCGCTGAGTGCGATCGAGAAAAGCGTCAACGGGCGGCTCGGGGTGGCGGTGCTCGATTTGGAAACGGGCCTGCGCGCCGGCCATCGAATCAACGAGCGCTTCCCGATCTGCAGCACGTTCAAGTTCATGCTGGCGGCCGATGTACTTGCGCGAATCGATCGCCACGAAGAAGATCCGCAACGGCGCATCGTTTTCGGGGCCGACCGCATCGATACCTACGCACCGGTGACGCGCTTGCGTACGGGCGAGCCGGGGATGACCATCACCGAGCTTTGCGACGCGATCGTAACGATGAGCGACAACACCGCGGCCAACCTGCTGCTGGACACCATAGGCGGGCCGCCCGGCTTCACGGCGTTTATGAGGCGCTTGGGCGATACTGTCACGCGGCTCGATCGGAACGAGCCCACGCTAAACGAAGCGATCCCGGGCGATCCGCGCGATACCACGACTCCTATCGCCATGTTGGGCAATCTGCGCGAGGTGTTGTTCGGCGAGACGCTGTCGCAAGGCTCGCGCGCCCAGCTGCTGGCGTGGGGCGTGGGGAATCGCACGGGCGACGCACGGTTGCGAGCGGGCGTGCCGAGCGGCTGGCGTGTGGCCGATAAGACCGGCACGGGCGAGCGCGGTACGACGAATGATATCGGCGCGTTCTGGCCGCCCGATCGCGAGCCGATTCTCGTCACCGCGTATCTGACGCAAACCGAAGCGCCTGCCGCGGAGCGGGACGCCGCGATCGCGCAAGTGGCCCGAGCCGTCGCTCGGCATACCGTCTAGCGAACCAACCTAGCCGAACATCATCACGGGGAATGTATGAGAACTGCCGCCTCGAGCTACTACGAAGCGACCGTCGTGCGACCTAACCGGCCCGCGCAGGTCGGAGCCCAAGAGGATGCGACCGTCTGCATCATCGGCGGCGGATTCGCGGGGCTCGCCACTGCTTTGGGGCTCGTCGAACGCGGGATGCGCGACATCGTGATCCTTGAGGCGGAACGTATCGGCTTCGGCGCGTCGGGCCGCAACGGCGGTTTTGTCTTCGGCGGCTACAGCCTCGAATGCGCCGATCTGCTGCAAGCGCTCGGCCCACGGGACGCGCCGGCGTTATACCGTCTCACGCTCGACGCCGTCGATCTCATCCGCAAGCGCGCCGCCAAGCACGCCATCGACTGCGATATCGTCGACGCGGGCATCATCCTCGCCGATTGGTTCGGCCGCCCCGATGCACTCGCGGCGCAACGCGAATTGATGCGCGGCGCGTTCGGGGTCGAGTGGGAGCCGATCTCAAAAAGCGCGTTGCGAGAGCGCCTGAAAACCGATCGTTATCAAGGTGGGTTGCTCGAGCGGCACGGCTTTCATTTTCACCCGCTGAAGTACGCCCTAGGTATCGCGCAGGTCCTTGTCGATGCTGGCGTGCGCATCTATGAACGTAGCCCGGCGGTGGCGATCGAACGGCTCAGTGATCGCCATTCGATCCGCACCGCTAATGGATCGATCGTGGCCGATCATGTCGTCATGGCCAGTGGCGGGTACTCGCGCGGCGCCTATCGGCCGGTCGAGCGCGCCGTGCTGCCGATCGCCACCTATGTGATTGCAACCGAGCCGCTGGGCGCACGCTTGAAGGACGCGATGGATTGTGCGGCAGCCGTCTACGATACGCGTTTTTCGTTCGACTACTACCGTCCGCTGATCGATACCCGCATCCTTTGGGGCGGCCGCATTTCGATTTTCGAACGTCATCCGCGAACCATCGCGAAGCTGCTGATGCGCGATCTGCTGCGCGTCTATCCGCAGCTCGAGGGCGTCAGAGTGGACTATGCGTGGAGCGGGCTCATGAGCTACGGCCGCCATAAAATGCCGCAGATCGGCCAGTGCGCCGACGGCCTCTGGCACGCAGTGGGCTTCGGCGGCCATGGCGTTGCGCCCACCACGGCCGCCGGCGAAGTGCTGGCGGCCGCCATCAGCGGGGAGCGGCCGGTTCCCGCGCCGTTCGCGCGCTTTGGCCTAACGCCGACCTACGGCGCACTCGGGTTGGCGGCCGCCGAGGCCACCTACCTGGCGAAGGTCGCGGCCGATGCCGTGGCCGAACTCAGAGAGCGCTAAGCGCACGCCTATTGCCGAACGTCACTGCACCATCGGCACTTCCACATTGTCCGGCCCGGGCCCTGCCGGCGCAGTGGCGGCGCCCGATTCGATAATCGCCCGGTCGACCAACGCCTTCGCTTCCGTACTGCTGGCATCGATCGACAACGCCGTGCCGGCGTTATGCCAGACGCAGTGCCAACGCGACTGAACCACGCAAGCGCGCGCAGCGCTGAGCGACGCGTCCCTCGCCTGCTCGCGTGAAGCCAGCTGATCGCGCAACGAGAGTGCGTAACCATTGCGTGGATCGGTCGCCAACACGCCCGACAGCGAAGCGCGTGCGCCGCCCAAATCGTTCTTCGCCAGCCGGGCTTGGACGCTATCCAAGGTTCGTGTCGCCGCGCTTGCTCGCGTCTCTCGTGGTTGTGGTTGCGGTTG
>Ga0157369_10000661_pt1 | contig 44651 bp, 37 predicted proteins | sample C25metaG_FD_113461 | JGI IMG/M metagenome (GOLD analysis project Ga0157369, IMG submission 113461) | Corn rhizosphere microbial communities from Kellogg Biological Station, Michigan, USA - C2-5 metaG | ecosystem: Host-associated > Plants > Roots > Rhizosphere > Soil | place: USA: Michigan... | reverse complement strand
TGCTGACTACTTTCTGCAAAGCGGGTACCAAAATCCCTACCTCCAGTTCTCGGAGTTCAGCCAGCACACCCTCGAGCAGCTCAAGCAGGCGATTGAGCGCGCGCTAGAGAGCGGGGATCTTTTCGATCCCGAGCATCTCGACGAAATGCGAGAGCGCTTGCAACAGATGTCCGCCGAGCAGCGCAATTCCTTACTAGAACGTTTGGTCAATAAACTCGAAAATGCAGGCTACATCAATACCGAGGGGAAACCGCCCGATTCTCCCTCGGCTCCCGGCGGCGCTGGTGGGCCCGAAAGCCAATTACGCTTTGAGGTGACCGACAAGGCTGTCGATTTTCTAGGCTTCAAAACATTAAAAGATCTTCTCGGCTCACTGGGCAAATCGAGCTTCGGAGCCCATGATACACGCGATCTGGCAACCGGCATCGACGCGAGCGGCGGAGCGAAATCCTACGAATTCGGCGACGTCATGAATCTGGACGTAAGTGCGACGCTCTTTTCCGCCTTCGAACGCGAAGGCTTGAAATTGCCGCTCGAGCTCGAATATTCGGATTTGCATGTCCACCAAGCCGAATACCAGAGCTCTTGTGCAACCGTAGTAATGCTTGACTGTAGTCACAGCATGATTCTGTACGGGGAAGACCGCTTTACGCCGGCCAAGAAGGTGGCGCTTGCTCTATCGCATCTGATTCGAACCCAATATCCGGGCGATTCTCTGCGCTGCGTTCTCTTCCACGACTCGGCCGAGGAACTACGTCTGTCCGATCTGGCGCGTGTTCAGGTGGGCCCCTACTACACGAATACGCGGGACGGCTTGATTCTTGCGCAGCGGTTACTTGCGCAGGAAAAGAAGGACATGAAGCAAATTGTCATGATCACGGACGGCAAACCTTCCGCGCTCACTTTGCCCGACGGACGCATCTACAAAAACGCCTTTGGGTTGGACCCCCTGGTTATCAGCCAGACATTGGAAGAAGTAGCACGCTGCAAGAAACGCGGCATTCTAATAAATACGTTCATGCTGGCGAGCGATTACGGATTAGTACAATTCATTCATAAAGTTACTCAGATGTGCAGAGGTAAGGCGTATTTTACAACGCCTTACACCCTTGGCAACTATTTACTGATGGACTATATGAATCGCAAGTCGCGGACAATACACTGAAGTCTGTTAGAACGTAATACCGAGCAGTATATCGCCCTGATCAAGATTCGTACGCAAGCCATTTGTCTGGAAAGACTCATTCGCCCAGCGCGTGTAACGAATTTCCGGACTCAGAGTAACCGGACCGGTCTTGAATGCCATTCCGATACCAGCTACGCCGCCGTAAGAATTCCGGTTATGAAACGCCGGCGAATTTTGTGAAATCTGGACTCCACTCGTGCCGGGGAACGAACCATACTGCACGAGGCCCGATATGTGCCGTAAGGAAGCACCAATATCCACAAATGGACGAACCTTGCCGATTGTGATGTTTTTCTTGATCAGAACGGGTACCTCCCACACATTCAAACCGGTGCTCTGGTAGAACATGTCACTGGTTCCCGCGAAAGTACCTGAATTAGCAAAGCCGGCCCGCTTGTACAGCCCATCTACTTCGAGACGCAACTGCCTGGGCAAGCGGAATTCCCCTGTTAGTCCGAAAGTATACCGGGGAACCGACGAAGTGTAGCTCGAACCAGGGATAGTGTTATTAAAAAAGTCAGTGTTACTCGCACTGAACATGCCCGTGACCGGTATGCCGACTTTGAAGCCTAGCGTCACAGGCAGACGCGATTCAGAATCTTGCGCGTTTGCACTAATAGACAGAGCGCCAAGTGCAATGGCGCCCAGACAAAGATATTTCATATACATAGTTATTTTGGAAAAGATCCCACCTCTTGGTAATGGGATGATCCAATATCCGGCCGGGTTTCTCTTTTGTGAGGGGAGGCTAGTCGGATCGTATAAGGGAAAACTTTACTAGGTAGTGGTTAACACTTTATTTAACAAATAAACGACGGGTAGTGTAAATAAGCTGCTATCGACGCGGTCGAGCATGCCGCCATGACCCGGTAAAAATGTTCCGCTGTCCTTTACGCCCCCACCGCGCTTGATAGCAGATTCTGCGAGATCACCCAGTTGGCCGGCGATATTGCCCACGACGGCGAGAATGGCCGCCTGCCACCACGTGCCTTGCTGCGCATAGCGCAAATAGACGATTCCAAAAATCAAGGAACCGAAAATCGATGCGGCCGCTCCCTCCCAACTCTTCTTTGGGCTTACGACTGAGGCCATGCGATGCCTGCCGAAAGCCCTACCGGCATAATAAGCGGCGCTATCGCCAATCCAGTTCAGAGCCAGCGCGAAAAAAAGAAGATGCCGGCTTTCACTACGCAAGTCGATTGAAAAACGCCAGGGAGCAAATGTATAGAGGGCGCCCAGAAATTCGCATGCGACGGCCGGTAGAACATCGCGAAGATTATTGAGGCGTAGAGCTGCAAGAAATGCACACACGAATAGCACGCTTGCGATGGCCAATGACTGGTGTGGCCAAAAAATAATGGAAACGCCTGCCAACAGGCCGAGTAGGCCGGACCGAGGAATGCCGTGTGCCGCGACCAGTCCCGAGTACTCCCGGTAGCACAGAAGTCCCATTAGCAACGCCGCGCCGACAAATACAGGAGCGGGCGCCCATCCGATGAGATACGCCGCAACTACGATCAGCGCAATGGCGGTGATCAGTCGCCTCATCAGTAAGCAGCGGGGATTTCCAGTGCCTCATCCTCAAAATTGAAGACCGCTTCGTCTACGAGGGGAGCAGGCGTACGAGCAAGACCGCCAAAGCGGCGTTCCCGATTTTGATACTCGTACAATGCTTCGAGCAAATCGGTTCGCGAGAAATCAGGCCATAATGTTTCAGTCACGTATAGTTCAGAGTAAGCGATTTGCCATAACAAAAAATTGCTTACCCGCATCTCGCCAGAGGTACGAATTAGAAGATCGGGGTCTTTCAGACCGGCGGTATATAAATGATCGCCAAGCAATTCTTCGGTCACTTCCAGCCGGTCCAGTTTCCCCCGCAAGCGCGCCTTTTCCAGTAATCCGTTCATGGCATCCACCAATTCGGCGCGGCCGCCGTAGTTGATCGCCAGATTCAAGCGCAGACCGCGGTTGGCAGATGTTTTTGCGATCACCGCTTCAAGTTCTTTTCTTGCCGGTGAAGGCAGCGCATCCAGGCGACCGATGGCCGTCAAGCGAACATCGTTGCGCATCAGATTTTCGAGCTCTCTGCGCAGGTAGAAACGCAACAAGCGCCACAAGCTTTCTACTTCGGCCCGCGGCCGCTTCCAGTTCTCCACCGAGAAGGCATATAAGGTCAGCGCCTCGAGACCAAGTTGGGCGCACGTCTCGACCGCCATACGTACGGAATTGACGCCCGCGCGATGCCCCATGATGCGCGGGATATTTCGCTGTTTCGCCCAGCGGCCGTTGCCATCCATGATGATGGCAATGTGCGCAGGGAGGCGGCCGGAATCGAGCCGCGACGCAATATTCCAATCCGGATCACCCGGCGATAGGACCTTAAATAGTTCCTTCATATCGCAAAGTTCTATAATACATCAAGCAGACCACCCAAGTCAGATTTTTACCAGCAGCGGTACCAGCACCCCCCCGGCGCACAAAAAGCTCCCAAAAGGCAATTCGTAGCTGGCTGCATCCTTATGCATTACACGCACATAGATCAACCCCAGCACGCTCCCTGCGACCGCACCGATCAACAGTGCCAGGAGTCCATCTTCAAGACCGAGAAATACGCCGAGCAACAACAACAACTTCACATCGCCCAATCCGAGTCCCTCTTTCTTCCGCAACTGGGAATAAGCGAAACCGATGAACCAGACGGGACCCGCTATGAATAAAGCTGCCACCCCGGCATTCACCAACGATCTCACAATGGGAGCGTGTCCCGGCAGCAAAAGTTCGCCGGCAGCGCCTGGAACCATCACAAAGACCGCGAAGACCACCCCCGCCAGCGCTCCCCCTAGCGTGAATTCGTCCGGCAGCAGCCGTTCCTCGATATCCGTCCAAAAGAGTGCCACCATAATGGCTACGAAGACCGACCATTTCAATCCCGCAAGGGTCCACCCGTAGCGATAAATAATCGCGACCAACAAGATCGCGAGCGTGGCTTCCACAACAGGGTACCGAACGCCGATTGGCTTCCGGCAATGCCGGCAGCGGCCGCGCAAAACCGCGTAGCTGAGTATGGGAATATTGTCGCGCCAGCCGATTTGTGCGCCGCATTCCGGACAAAACGATCGCGGCGAAACCACCGACAGATCACGCGGCAACCGGTAGATGCAGACATTCAAAAAGCTGCCGAAGAGCAGGCCCAAAACGGCTGCCAGAAAGAGATATCCAATAACCATTTCTGTGTTTACTTCAGGTAAGCACTCTTCGATAGGCGCTCAACGTCCGCTCCACAAGGCGCTCCTGGCTGAAAAGTTTCTCAATGCGCAAGCGGGCCTTGGCAATCAAGCTTTGTGTGAAGGCAGTATCCTCCACCACCCGGCGCATGCCTTTTGCAATCTCAGCAATCTCGTTTGCCACTAGAATTCCGGATTCGCAATCGACGATCGCCTCGGGGAGGCCACCTACACGGCTGGCCACTACCGGTACGCCCATGCTCATGGCGAATAGCGCCGCCGATCCCAAACCCTCCGACCGCGTGATGTAGACGAACATGGAGGCGCGCCGCAAGTCTTTCTCCAAATCACTCGAGTAGTGAACGGGAATCCCGGCGACTGCCGCTGCCTGTTCCACGAGGTCGCGCCCTTTTCCTGGATCCGCGGAAGCTAGCGCAACGGCCGGATAGTCGGTCTTCCATTCGGCGGCCCGGGCGACCGGTTCGACGCCGTCGAAGACAACCTCAACCTTCTCGGACGGTACACCCGCCGCTAGCAATTGTTCGGCGGCACACTGGGAGACCGCCAAAAAGCGGGCCGCGCGCCCATATTTCCAGCGCGAAATACGCGTGCGGCTCACCGGAAACGCCACCCGGCGCGACACTACAAATTCCCGTTTCACGGCCAATGCCGCGACGGTGTGCGATCGTGCGTCGTGCACATGGACAACATCGGCGTGATCCGACTGCTTTCGGACCGTCCACAGCTTCATATCGTGAACCAGTAAATCCGATTCTACGGCCGCTCGCCACAGCGGAGCGTTTTCACGCCCCAGCAAGATGCATTCGTGCCCCGCCTCTCTCAATCCTTTCATCAGCAGCAAAACCTGCCGCTGCCCGCCGCGCAACTCGCGCCCCAGATCGATGTGCAAAACGCGCAAGCTCACAGTTTTCGGCCTGGGCTCATCAGCCGGGCTTTCGAATATTTCACGAAGTTATAGAGCGCGGCCATATATGCGATGGCCAGTCCCTCCACGCCGTCCAAGAAGCCCGCCTTCAATATGTACGTGCGAAAAAAAGTCCAGGATGGATCGAATAGGAGCTTAGCGAAGCCAACGCTCTTTTCACGCGCGGCAATTTCCTGCGCCGCGAGAGTCGTGTAGCTGTCCATGGTACGCAAATGTTCCGAGAGCGAATTGCACGTGAAATGCAACAAATTGGAATTCAGATGGCCGACGGCGCCATCGACCGTTACCGATTCGTGCACAAACTCGCCCACCCATCTTGCCTTGTGCTTGTTGAAGAACCGCACTTTCCGGTCCGGATGCCATCCGCTGTGTAAAATCCAGCGTCCCAAGTATTGCGCCAGCCGGGGAACGGTGAAGCCATCGTATTTCGTCCCGGTTTTCTTGATCTGCCAGATCTCGGCTTCCAGCGCTTCGCTGAGACTTTCATCAGCATCTAAAGCGAGAATCCAATCATGCGATGCAAGCTGCGCGGCGATATTCTTTTGTGCCGCATAACCATGCCAGGAAGCTTCGACCACGCGCGCGCCCAACTTATTCGCAATCTCGACGGTGCGATCGTTCGAGCCGCTATCGAGGACCAGAATTTCGTCGCAGCAGCGCAAGCTCTCGATCACACGCGCCACGTTGCGTTCTTCGTTGAACGTGATAATGGTTGCCGAAATCTTCATAGGCGGAGCGGTTCACGATGTGCGAATCGGAACGACGGAAAGCGATAGCAAAAATATTAAAGCAGCAGCAGCGCACAACGCCCCCCGACCTGCCGGCAGCGGCCGTTCATCGTAAACCAACGGATGGCGCCGAAACAGAAAAAACATCAGAAGCGCCCAAATCCACCAGGGCCAATAGAGGAAACCAAGCAGCGCCAGCGTAGCTACACCGGCACGTGAAACAATGCGGTGCCAGCGGTCGCCCCCGGCCGCATAAAGGATATGGCCGCCATCCAGTTGTCCGATCGGCAACAGGTTCATGGCAGTGGCGAGCAGACCCGCCCAACCGGCTACCGCCATCGGGTGGAGAAGAATGCGCGATGGCTCCAGGCTTCCGAAACGAGCCCACTCGAGCAACCGCATCACAAGCGGCGTGCCTAACACAAATGACTGCGGCGCTGCACCGAGAGGCAGCTCGCGGGAGAGTAGGACACCCGCAACAAGAAACGGTGCCAGCATGACGAATCCCGCAATCGGCCCCGAGATCCCGATATCGAATAATCCGTTCCGCGAATAGATGGGCGAACGAATGCGGATGAATGCACCCCAAGTACCGAACAGGCTGGGCGAAGGAATGAAATAGGGTAGACTCGCATCCACGCGCCAATACCGGCATGCGACGAAATGCCCAAATTCGTGCGCGAGCAAGATCAACAGCAGGGGACCCGAAAAGCGCAGCCCCAACAGAATATTTACATTGCCGTGAAAAAAACGCTGGTAGCTCTCCCAGAGCAGATCCAGGTCAAAGGCGCGTCCGGCTTCAAAGCTCGCGACCCAAGCGGCTCCGAAGATGGTCGTCGTTGCGAGCGTCAGAACAAACAGCAGCCCATTCAGCCACCACCAGCCAAAGCCGGTGCGTGGACGCGCCGTGTCATAAATCGGTTCTAGGCTTGGTCCCCGCAGATTTTGTGGCAGGTCGTTGGCGCCCGTCAATCCCCGCTCGAACACATGTCTTACTGCAGTGTTTGCAGTTCCTTGCCTGGCTTGAAACGAACTGCTTTGCCAGGTGGGATAGCGACTTCGGCGCCCGTTCTGGGATTGCGCCCGATCCCGGTCTTGCGCGGACGAACATTGAAGATCCCAAAGCCCCTTAACTCTATCCGATCTCCTTCACTAAGAGCCTTTTTCATAGTGTCGAAGACCGTTTCCACCGCCATTTCCGCTTTAGTCTTTGTGATCCCGGTTCGGTTCACCACTTCATTGATAATGTCCAGCTTGATCAAAAAGCCTCCCCAATTACCCAGCGAACTGGCGCAATCCTTATGATAAGAAGGAGTTTAACTGAATGTCAATGCCGTCTTGGTCCGGGCGGTATTGTTCAGGCATTTTTTGCGGCCCCCGCCGCCATCTGCAGCGAGTTATTACCGAACGCCGAGAGCGACAAAACCCTTCCCTCTTTATTCCCAGTAACTTACCCAGGGATAAGCATTGGCTCTCCACTTGCTCATGGGCTAAGTACTGTGGATTTCTCGCAATGAAGTCGTTCCAAATACTGCTCGTCGAGGACAGCCGAAGCGACATCCGGTTGATTCGAGAGGCTTTAAAAGAGACGGATGTACTCGTCGATATAGCTGTGGCTTATGACGGTGTGGAAGCAACCGAGTATTTGCGCAAGGCGGAAACGGAGTTGGTCGCGCGTCCCGATCTGGTACTACTTGATCTGAATTTACCTCGCAAAAACGGCTTGGAAGTACTGGCCGAGGTAAAAGCATCTCCCAATCTGAAGGAGATTCCGGTGCTCATTATGACGAGTTCCCGGGCGGATCGCGATATTAAAGAAGCCTACCGGCTGAATGCCAATTGCTACATCGCCAAACCCAGCGAACTGGCTGACTTTGTAAACGTACTTCGAGGGATCGAAGATTTCTGGTTCGGCACGGCGACCCTGCCGGAGAATTTCCGAATGCACCACCCGCCCGCCGCAAACGGCACCGCTATCAGTTAACTGCCCGACTTCGCCGTCTGTGCTAGCGCGGCACGCGCTGCATTCAATGCTGCTTCGTAATTCGGATGACTTCCTACTTCGGGCACATATTCCACGTGGCGCAATCGATTCTCCCCATCAAGGACGAAGATCGCACGGCTCTCGATACGGACGTCCGGAATCAACGTTCCATACTTCTCTCCAAAGGAGCCCGTGCGGTGATCGGAAAGCATACCTATGTGATTGATGCCGAAGTTGCCGCACCAACGTTTTTGCGCAAACGGAAGGTCCATGCTGATCGTGAAGATCCGAATGCCGGGTAATTTTGCCGCCTCATCCTCGAAGCGCTTGGTTTGTGCATCGCATACAGGGGTATCGAGCGACGGCACCACGCTCAGTATCCGAACGCCCTCGCCCGTTTTCGCCAAATTCACGGGCTGTAAACTCGCGTCGACCACCTCAAAGTCCGGCGCCGCGTCGCCTACTTTGAGTGCCGCGCCAGCCAGCCCCAAAGATTTACCGCCCAGTATCGTAGTCCGGTTCGATTCCGTATTAGTTGCCATCGCGCACAGTGTAGCAGGCAATCAGCCGATGATCTCCGGCAATTCGCACGCAAAATCACGGCACCGGTAAACACTGATTTTGCCTTTCCGCTCCAGGTTCCCTAGAAAAGGGGACACCCGACGCAGAGAGCGCGCCGCTGCGTCGCTCAAAGCCAGCACCACCGTATTGGAGGAAAATCGATGCGACTCACGTTGAAACAGCTCACGACACTGCGTACCCATTTCTTCTTCCGCACAACGAAGGACAATTTGCTCAGGCGCCGCGAGCGAGCGCGCCAGCGCCACCAGCATCTGCGGAGCCATCGTCGATTGCGCTTTGATCTTCGGAGCAAACGACTCGAGAGACCGCATCGCTTTTTTGCGCAGCGTCTCATCGCCCGCCAAATGCGCCAGACGAAGCAGGACGTCGGTGGCCACTGAATTTCCGGAGGGCTCAGCGCCGTCGTAATCGTCTTTGACACGTAGCAGCAAATCTCGGGCGTTCTGCTCCGTGCTGAAGAAGCCACCAGCCTCGTGATCCTCGAACCGCGCGAACCCTTCGACGGCCAGGCTGCGCGCAATCTCCAGATAGCGGGTTTCGGAAGTTGCCTCAAACAGATCGAGCAAAGCCTGAGCCAGGAAAGCGTAGTCATCAAGAAACGCGCCGATCGCCGCTTCCGCCTCACAAAAGCGCCGCAGAAGCTGGGCCCCTTCCGGCTGATACATGTGTGCCAACAAGAACTCCGTCGCACGCCGCGCTGCCGCCAGATAACGTAGGTCATCGAGGACCCTGTACCCTTTGCAGAGCGCGGAAATGAAGAGCGCGTTCCAGGAAGTAAGAATCTTGTTGTCCAGATGCGGGCGCGGACGTTTGCCGCGTGTTGCGAGCAAAGCGGCACGAGCGCTTTCAAACTCACGGCCCTCCCCAGCCTCGGCCCGGAACAGAATATTCCGCCCAGCAAATTCTCCTTGCGGGTCGGCTTCTACATTTCCCTCCGGCAGTACGCCGAAATATTTGCAAAATGCATCAGAATCTTTGCCCAGCAGTCCGTCTAACTCGGCCTTCCGCCAAATGTAGAAGGCACCTTCACCGTGATGCGACGGATTCTCGGGATCCGCACTATCGGCATCTTCCGCCGAATAGAATCCCCCGTCGACATCTGTGAGATCACGCAACACATATTCGAAAATGCCCCGCGCCACATTCGAATAGCGAGCCTCTCCCGTGATCTGGTAGGCCTCGAGATACGAAATCGTCAGTTGCGCCTGGTCATATAGCATCTTCTCGAAGTGCGGAACAAACCATCGCTCATCTACCGAATAGCGGTGAAATCCGCCGCCCAACTGATCGTGCATTCCACCCGCCGCCATACCGTTCAGCGTCTGGGTTACCATCTCCAGCGCCTCCGGATTACCATCGAGCGCGTGATAGCGAAGCAAATAATTGAGCAGCACCGGCCGCGGAAACTTCGGCGCACCTCCAAAGCCGCCCCACTTGGGGTCAAAGCTGCGCCGAAGCGGCCCAAAGGCCGACGCGAAAAGTTCGCGGTCCGGCGTCACGGCCACCTGCGTGCGCGGCACAAGCGAGCGAAGCTGCTCGGCCACATTGTCGCTGGAATCCTCTACCCGCTGGCGGTCTTCCTTCCAAACGCGCGCGAGCTGTCCCAGAACTTCTCGAAATCCGGGGCGCCCGTAGCGCGAGTTTGGCGGAAAGTATGTTCCGCCATAAAACGGCTTCCGCTCGGGCGTCAACCAGACCGACATCGGCCAGCCTCCGCTGCCCGTAGACGCCTGCACGAACAGCATGTACACCCGGTCCACATCGGGTCGCTCCTCGCGGTCTAACTTCACCGGGACAAAATCGCGGTTCAGCAATTCGGCAATGGCTTCATCCTCGAAGGATTCATGCGCCATCACGTGGCACCAATGGCACGTGGAATAACCGATCGAAAGAAAAATCGGTTTGTCTTCCTTCCGGGCCTTTTCAAACGCCGCCTCTCCCCAAGGCAGCCAATTCACTGGATTATGAGCGTGCTGCCGGAGATACGGGCTCTTCTCGTCAATGAGCGCGTTTGTGTGCATCGTTGAGAGACAGCAGCTCCTCAATGTGTTGGCGAATCACTTCATCCTTCATGAGAGCTTCACGTTCCGGGCTGTCTCCCGCAGGAGTCTCGTAGTGAATCATTCCCTTGCGATCGATAAGCACGAGCTGCGGCACGACCACGCGATCGACAACGCTGAAACCCATGAACGCCATGAACTGATCTCGCGTCACCCAGCCCACCGGAAATCCAACCTGATAGTCTCTGATAAAGTTCGAGACAATAGAATTGGCGCTGTTCGGATCGGGACTCGTGTCAAGCGCATTGATGGCGACGTCGATTGCCTGAAACCCTCGCGAGCCGAGCTCCTGCTGATATTGCGTCATCACGTGCGATGCCGCCTGGCAATGGGGACAAGTCGTCGCGATAAACTCCAGCGCGATCACCTTGCCTCGATAGGCACTCAGCAGCTTCTGGCCCTCTCCGGGAACTGTGAACGCTAACTCGGGCGCTTTACGAACGGCGCCGGCGGCCCAAATACTTCCGGCAGCCAGCGCAAATGCTGCAAAGAGACAATAGCCTCTGCTCACGTGCGGCCTCCAAATGACAGTGTACCCGCCGGAAAAACCGTTCGTTGTCAGAGTGCGGCGATGCAGCTACTTCACGGTCCGTGCCCAAAACGTCCATAGACCCGCCGCGGAAGCAATTAGAGCGCCGCCACAGACCACCACGGAAACCACCAGTGGTGATGCCTTGCCAATCCACCCCGGCCCGGCGATCGCGGCAAAAATAACGGCCACGGCGAGCATCAGAAAAATGGCTATCGCCTGAACGGTTCGAATCGGGGTGACTGAGCGGGCCGCCAGTGCGCGCTTCTCATAGAGCCGTGCCCGCCACCAAATTAATCCGGCGCTCGAAGCGGCAGGATCATCTTCCGCTACGGATGCGGCCTCCAGAAAACGGAACACCAGCCTCACTTCCCGGCATACCGCACATTGATCCATGTGCACCGCTAACTGTTTGGAGACGTGGCCCGCTCCGAGAGCCGCTAGAACTTGCTCTTCGTATTCGCAGGCCTGGAGGGAAACGTTCTCTAACACGGCGTGAATCCTCCTTTCCGCAGTATCTCAGCCAGACGTTCGCGCGCACGCGACAGCATCGGCCGGATGCTCTGCGGCTTCGCGCCTACAATACCTGCAATGTCGTTATGGCTGAACCGTTCCACGTAAGCGAGCCACAACAATTCGCGCTCACGCGGCTTCAAAGCAGCCAGGAATCGTTCTACATCCCGCCGTTCGGCCACGTTCTCCGACGCGCGCCCCGCCACTTCGCAGTTTTCCAGGGCTACGGGCTTCCGCCGCCGGCCTTCGTCGCGTACCAGGTTGGTGGCCGTCCGGAAAAGGTAGTTCTTGCGGTGCGCCTCCGTCATATTGAGCGGCAGGTTGGCGCGCAGGAGCCGAAAATACGATTCCTGCAGCACGTCCTCCACCAGCGATATGTCGCCAAGTATCCGCGACAAGTAGCCCCGCAGCGGGCGCACCGTCTGCGCATAGAACACCAGAAACGCCTCCTCGCTCATTGCGCGAGGTGCTTTCCCCACGCTGTCGGTTTCAATTGCATGGGCGGCGACAGCGGGCCAGCTCATTGCGACCGGAATAAACCCCACGACCGGCATAGAACATAGGATATGGCGGCGGAAACCAGAAAACCCAATCCGATCGCCAATAGAACGGACCCGAATATCACCAGAAATTGCCGGCCATCCCAATCGAAGCGTTCCTCCGTTCGCACGATCAACATCGCTCCGCCGGCCAGCGCGGCAATCGAGCCCGCCTGAACAGCGTTTAGAATCCGGCCCGAAGGATTCGAGCCGCTCGTCGTAGTGGATTCGAGAAAGCGCCGTCCTGGCTGGCTCTCCAGGTACGAAAGCAGCTCCTGATTCGACGTACACTTGTCCAAAAGCCTGGAATGGAGGTCGGCCACTGCCCGGGCCGTATGCCCTCGCCGGATCGCATTGGCAATGACCCACGTAACCCAACCGACCATCCCAAAAACAATCGCGACTGTTAAGACTTCCTGCATTTTCCTCCTTCTCGCCTGTATTACGCGAAACGAAGGGAAATGTTAACTTATGGAGCGATCCGCCAGGGAGAAACGCTTTTCCAGCTCTTCAATTGCTCCGTCGCCCAGCCCGCGGCTTTGTCTTTGTGGCACGTGGCGCACGGGTTCGGGATCTTGTACTGATCTGTCATCGCAGGCGTGATGAACCGAAAAGTGTGGCTACGAACGTTAATATCTGCAATCGTCTGTTCGATTTGTGGCATATGACAAGCGATACATTCGCCGCCGGCGCTTTCCGCCCGGTGATGCGTGTGTTCCTCGAGGCTCGCAGCATGCGGACCATTCGGCGACCCGGGACTGTGGCACTCGAGACACAATACGCTAGCCGGTTTCAACAGATCCGCTGCATTGCCAGTTCCGTGCACGTCATGGCAACTAAAGCATTTGACACCGTGTGTGTACATAACGCTTTGAACGAAATCATTGCCCTGCATGCGGTTCTTGTGGGCCGTTCCGTCGGCGAAATGCGTGAAGGTCGTCTCCCCTAGCTTGTGTTCCTCGAGTTGCCAAAAATCTTGCAAGTGAGCGCCCACCTCGAAACCCACCGGCCAATCGTAATATTGGCCCTGGATCGGATTCTTTAGCGGGCGTCCCTGCGAATGGCACTGAATGCAAACATTGTTCGCATTGACGAAATCGAGCCGCGCCGGATTAACTATGTTGGCCCGCGAAGGATGGCTCACGTGATCGCCTCCAGGTCCATGGCATTTCTCGCAACCGACATTCCATTCCGTGACCGTTTTTTTCTGAATGTTGTAGTTGACCGAATGGCATCCGTCGCACAGAGGCCCCGTCGGCCGCTTCATGTTGTCCGCCGGGTAGAGAGCCGCCCACCAATCGGTGCCGTTCCGAACGAAATACGGACGCCATATCTGGTGCGTAATATCCCACTGAGCGGGCAGCACAACGTAGTCGTCTCCTATTTTTTTGAAATAGCGTTGTTTCCACTTGCTGCCGTATACGAAGGCGATATCTTCCTTGCGGAACTTGACCAGCGGATCAGGTTTGGAAAGATCGGGCAGAATGGCGTCGGGGTGCTCCTTCGGATCGCGCACGATGTTCGCCATCCTCGTCTTCTGCCAGCGCTCGTACACTTGCGCATGGCATGTCTTACAAGCGGCCGATCCCATGTACGGCGCGCTCGAAGCGACCGACACGCCAACAATAAGCCAGACGGCGCTCATCGACCAGCTGACGATCCGCATGGCATATAGTGTAGGCACAGAATCTGAAAAAAAGCTGAAGTGAATACCCACGTTTGACCGACACATAAAACCGGTAGCCTCTTTGAAGCAGCTTGCCGTACCCAAGTCGCGCACGGATATGCTTCACCGAATCGCCGCGAATGCGCGGAGCGCCGGCACCATGACAGTATTCACTGGTCGGAACGCGGCAGGCAAAGCTTTAGCAGCTGAAGCGCTTGCGCATGAATTGCAAACGGACCTCTATCGGATTGACTTACGTGCTGTAGCCAGCAAGTGGGTTGGGGAAACCGAAGAAAACCTTAATCGGCTTCTCGATAATGCCGAGCGGAGTATTGCTGTGTTGCTCTTCGATGAGGCCGATGCGCTATTCGGTAAACGCACCGACGTCAAAGACAGCCATGACCGCTTTGCCGGCTCACCCGCTTTGGTCGAGCGCATCGAATTCTATCGTCCGCTAGTCATTCTGAACTTCCGCGCCAAAGATTCTTTCGAACCGGCCATGCTAGCGCGCGTGAAATTCGTCGTCGATTTTCCTGATTAGCACGCGAGTAAGCGCTGCACTTGCTCGTCAGTCACCTGCGAGAAGTCCTCATACCAGATACCAACAGCCGTAAACTGTTCCGGCGCGTGCAGGCACAGGATTTCAGTTACGTTCCTGCGGAACTCATTAAAAATCTCTTGCGCGGCCACCGGCACAGCCACAACAATCCGTTTCGGCCCGTGTGACTGGAGCGCCGCGGTGGCCGCCTTCATGCTGGCTCCGGTTGCGAGCCCATCGTCGACCAGAACAATCGTACGGTCACGAGCCGCAAGTGCAGGCCGGCCGCACCGGTATAACTCTTCACGTCGATTCAACTCCTGCGCTTCTCGAGCCGTAATCCGTTCGATGGCCCTTTGGGAGAGGCGTAATTCCGCGAGCAGCGCCTCGTTCAGAATCCGGACCCCTCCGCTCGCAATTGCGCCGAAGGCCAGTTCCTCCTGGCCCGGCACTCCGAGCTTGCGCACCAGAAAGACGTCCAGCTCCGACCGCAGGGCGCGGGCAACTTCGAAGCCCACGGGAACGCCTCCGCGAGGCAGAGCCAATATCAGCGGCCCAGGATCCGTGAGCGTCTCGCGTACAAGCGCCCCCAAAGCTTTCCCGGCTTCGATGCGATCGCGAAAAATCGGCTCAACATCCATATTGCAATCGTCCAAAGAATGATCTCACCAAATCTGTTGTTTGTATCTTTAGGGTTAGGAGAATGCCGATGACCCTGGATCGCCGCGAGTTGTTACTCGGTGTAGGAGCGGCGGCGGCCATTACCGCGCGCGCCGTTACCGCAACGCGGCCGAACATCCTGCATATCATGACCGACCAGCAACAGTGGGCCACCATCATGGGGCGGTCCGGCTGCCGTACTCCAAATCTCGATAAGCTGGCAAAGTCGGGGCTCTCCTTTGAGCGTTCGTACACACCCTCGGCAGTGTGCTGCCCGGCACGCGCCATGATGCTCTCGGGCGCCTATCACTGGCACAACGGTGTCTACAATCAGGTGCATTCGCCGCCGTCCGTCCATCGCGACATGAACGAAGATGTCGTGCTCTATTCCAATCGGTTGAAAGCTGCGGGGTATCGCCAGGGTTACGTCGGCAAATGGCATGCTTCGCAGATACGAGGTCCGCTCGATTTCGGTTTCGATGAGATTGCAGACACCACGCCTGTATCGCGCAACAAAAAGGGGCCTTCCGCCAATCCGGACAGCGTTCCCCGCCCGAAACAGAAGGCCGGAGTAATTCCCGGCCGCATGATGCAATGGCCCGGCTCCGAGCCATTTCTAATGTGGGGACACCGCGAAGGAGACGAAGCAGCAACCGAAGAATACTATCGGGCCGAATGCGCAATCCGCATGATGAAGCGCTTCGCTAAAGGATCTCAGCCCTGGCACCTGGAAGCGCACTTCGTTCAACCACATGATCCCTACATTCCTTTAAAGAAGTATCTTGACAGGTACGATCCGAACTCGATTCAGGTGCCGAAGAGTTTCGACGAAACGTTTGCGGGCAAACCCGACTTCCACAAGCGCGAATCCGAGACGTGGGGCAAGATCACCGAAGACGATTATCGGCAAAGCCGCGCCCACTATTACGCATATGTAGAGCAGATAGACGCACAGATCGGACGAATCCTGGATGCTCTCGACGAAACCGGCCAAGCGGACAAAACGATGGTGGTGTTTACTGCCGATCATGGCGACATGGTAGGAGCACACCGGATGTGGATCAAGGGATGGATCCCGTATGAAGAGGCCTACCGGGTTCCTCTGATTGTGCGTTGGCCGGGCCATACGCAGGCCGGCTCACAGACCGCAAATCTGGTCTCTACTCACTTCCTCGCCCACACCTATGTAGACGTCGCGGGCGCGGAGAAATTACCCTATGCCGATGGCACTTCTCTGGTCCCGCTCCTGGAAAATCCACAAGGAAACAGTTGGACAGACCAGATCCTGTGCGCGTATTACGGAGGCGAGTTCCTTTACACCCAGCGAATCGCAATTACAGCTCGCCACAAATATGTCTTCAACGGTTTCGGTATCGATGAATGCTACGACCTCGAGCACGATCCGGAAGAAATGCACAACATCGTGGAAAACGTCGAGCATCGGGCGGCCGTCGACGATATGCGGGCGCGACTGTATGAAATGATGAACCAGTTCGCGGATCCATTCGGCGATTTGCCGCAACCGGATGGCACGCGCCGGGGCGACCGCTATTGTGCCCCACGCTACCTGCCGCGCGGCAAGCGCCTATGAGCAACGAAGAGTCCGGCATAATCGCTTTACGAAGCCGCCACTCCGTGCAGCGAACTGTCACAAAGCTCGAAGAATCACTTCGCGCAAAGGGCGTAAAGCTATTCGCCCTGATAGATCACAGTAGTGAAGCTGAAAAAGCCGGCATGACGATGCCGCCCACCAAGCTGTTGATCTTCGGACACCCGAAATCCGGCACACCACTCATGCTGGCCTCACCAAGTATCGCAATCGATCTGCCGCTCAAAATTCTCATTTCGGAAGACAGCAAAGGCGGCGTGTGGATCTCTTACAATAGTCCTCGATACCTGCAGGCCCGGCACAACTTTCCTGAAGAGCTCCTACAAAATATTGCTGTGGTGGTCGCGCTGGCGGCGTCGGCAGCAGAATAATCTGTTGCTTGGAGCTGGGGGCAACGATGTCTCGGCCCCATCTAGCTATGGCAAATTCAATTTGCCAGCTCCAACTTATCGAGTTGCTCATAAAGGTCGCGCCGGACGATGTGGAGCCGGGACTTCTGCGCGAGCATAAATTGGTCTGACTGAATCGCATCTTCAAACGTCAACTTTTTTTCGCGCATGAGCCGCACCGTCGCTCCGAACGTGTCGGCACTTCTCTGTGGAATGCCTACCGATCCGAGAACCTTGTCGGCATGCGTCTGAAATACATTCATCTGATCGAAAGTCTTGCCGTCGCGAGCCACAGGACCAAAATACTCGTTGATCCACACGACCACGTTGCGCTCGGTCGTACTCCGGGCCAAGGTGTCGAAACCCAAAAGGCTATCGCTCAGCATTTCTCCGCCGCTCACGACGCAATGGACATATAGTTTTCGACCGGCCTCGCGAAGCACCCGGACCACCTCGGTCTCAACGATGTAACTCCATAGAGGCAGGAATGCAGTAGACCCGCTGTCCACAACGAACGCTCCATCCTCGCCAGCGAAACGCTCCAGCAAGGAGTCGTAACGCATCCGAACGATAAGCCCTTCTTCATTGACCAAATCCAATTTTTCCGCATTAAGAGATTTGTACTGCGCCAGCGATCGGTTGACCGGATCGCCATCAATGCAATGGACCTGCTTGGAGCGCTTCAGCAGGTATTCGGCCAGCCAGCTTGCAATGACACTCTTACCGATTCCGCCCTTACCTTGAAGGACGAGATGCACGGCCGCGCGGCCGGCGCCGTTCATGTGTGTCCCATTGACGTTGTTTGTTGACATTTATTTATGTGTCCTCTTCTTCTTAAATCAGGTTGCGATCCGTCGGATCTCCATCGTTGTGAACCACTCTGATCCCAAAGCTGGACTTCGAGAGTGATTTGCGCGCCTGCTCAAAAGGATCCTTGACCACGGCGGGCGCCGGGCCACTTTCTTGGCTAACAGCCTCCAGCAGCGCAAGACCCGTGGGAACACTCAGCCGAGCATCAGTTTCCGGATAACCATGATCCGAGTCGCCAGAGGAAGCTTCAATAGCGGCAGCGACACTAAGGATCTCCGCACTTTGATTCCTCTCCTGGGAAGCATCGGAATCCTCGACAAACAGCGTCGCCGGTGGACCGATTGCAACGTCGAAGGCGTCCTCGATATCCACTTCGGCGGTCGGCACGGTTGCATCTAAGAAACCGTTCATTTCCGTCCTGGCCTCCTGACTCGCATCCAGGACAAGATTTTGGAGATCGGGCAGAATCTCCTCAGACGCAATCGGGCTCTCATGCAAATTTACGCTCGAGTAAAAGTAAGGTTCAATAGCAGCAGGAATGTTAAGGATCTCCTCACTTTGATTCCGGTCCGGAGAGGCATCGGAATCCCCGATAAACAGTATTGGCGGTGCGTCGACGGCAACTTCGGAGGCCTCCTCCGTATTCACTTCGGCGGCCGGTACGGTTCCGCCGAAGAAACCGTTTGTTTCCGCCCTGGCCACCTGACGCACATCCAGGAGAAGATTTTGGAGATCGGTCAGAATCTCCTCAGAGGCAATCGGTCTCTCATGCGGATTTACGCTTGAGTAAAGGGAAGGTTCAATAGCGGCAGGGACGCTACGGATCTCCTCACTTTGATTCCGGTCCGGAGGGACATCGGAAGCCTCGATAAACAGTGTTGACAGTGCGTCGATCGCAACTTCGGAGGCGTCCTCCGCATTCACTTCGGCGGTCGGCACGGTTCCGCCAAAGAAACCGTTTGTTTCCGTCCTTGCCACTTGACCCACATCCAGGACGAGATCCTCAAGATTGCGCAGAATCTGCTGAAGCGCAAAGGAGTCCTCGTCCAAATTTGCGTCTGAGTAATCGGAAGCGGTCTGTTCCGGAATGTCGCTCGCGACGGTCGTTTCCTGCTCGACAGACTCAGGCGAAATGACATGGAACGCTGCCTCGGTCGCGATGTTTTCAGAATCAGCATCCAAGGCGATCGGCGGCTCATTGGTATTCGCCGGGCCCGCAACGACACAGGCAGCTACCGTAGACACAAGTTCCATCACGTCATCCATCACGATTGGCTTCGTAATGAATCCATCCATTCCGGCGGCGAGGCACCGGTCCCGATCGTCAGGCAACGCATGCGCAGTGAGGGCGTATATCGGGACACGCAAATTTGGTGCCTCGGCGGCCCGGATCGCTCGCGTGGCTTCCAGCCCGTCCATATCGGGCATTTCCACGTCCATAAAAATGAGATCAAACCCCTCCGCTTGGAAGGTGTCCGCTGCCTCTTTTCCATTGGTCGCCGTCCAAACCCGATGTCCGGCTGATTCCAGCACCTTGCTCATCAGGCGGCGATTCACAGCGCTATCTTCCGCGACGAGAATAGAGAGCGTTCTGAGCTCAGGACCCTTATAAGCGCAGCCATGCTCCTCTGTTCTCTTCGCTGGTGTCTGTCTCTGAAACCGGATTGTGAAGTCTAGAGTGTTATCCTCACCGGCTCGGCTTCGAAATTCCATGGTTCCGCCCATCAGATTGACCAACCGGCGCGAGATCACCAGTCCGAAACCCGCCGGATCGGACCGCAGGGCCGCACTCACATCCGCGTGGCGGAAGGGCTCGCGGATCAGCGGCTGCTTAGCAGGTGGAATCCCAAGGCCCGTATCGGTTATCGCCACGCGAACGAGAACGTTATCCGGGGAATCCGACTCCAGGGCGGCTGAAAGAAGGACGCTCCCGGTCGAGGTCTTTTTGACTACATAATCCAGAAGATTGAAAATGACGTGACGAAATCTTGTCGGATCGCCCCGAACGACTTCCGGCAACTGCGGATCGATCTTGTAACCTGTAACGAGCTTCTTGGCGCCAGCCTCCCGCTCTACAATTTTCATCGCAGACAGGATGCATTCGGAAATCGAGAACGGCACATTATCAAGCGGCAGTCCTTCCGTCTCAATGCAGGAAAACTCGAGTGCATCGTTCTCGAGGTGCATTAGCCAATCGGCGGAGGTGCGTACAGTATCCAGGTGCTCGCGCAGCTTCGGATCCAGATCCGCTTTCAATGCCAGATCGATAAAACCTACGATCGCATTCATGGGCGTACGAATCTGGGGGACCATGCATGCTATGAACTCTGCGTTTGCCCTGTCGGTAGACTCAATTGCCTTTCTAAGGGCGAGTAGATTGTCGAGCTGTTCTCGAAATTTTCGGTTTTGCCGACGTGCTCGCATCAAAAGCAACGTGAGGCAGGCCAACACCAGCAGAATGCCGGCTCCCACGCCTGCCACGATGGGCGCGGGAATTCTCGCGCACGTCCGCGCGCCGGAAAGCCATTGCTCAAACTGGCTTCCTGCATATTGGCCGAGGCTATGCAGGTCCGCAATGGGCAGCGCCATCAGGGAAGCTCTGGTCGCCAGCGCAGCCGAGCCGCAGACGTACGTGAGGAAATTAGGAAGCACCGGTTGTCAAGGTTGTGCTGGCTAGCGTCCAGATACTGATGATCGATGTCCTGATACCGCTTAAGAGACTTACTGCCGCCAATGCCACGAAGCCGAGCAGAAGCGCGTATTCGACCATGTCTTGTCCGTCTTCCTGCCGCCAATGGGCACGCAGCGTACGGGCGATCATAAAAGCCCTATTCGTCCAATCTTGCGGACTTAGGGTGAATGAACTCGTAGGGACCGTGTGGATCATTTTGTCCATATCGGTACGCAGGACGGAATATTGCTATTTGGGACCGCTAGCGGGCTGTAGTGTATGAAAGTATCGGCCGAGTGCCGGGAAGCGGCGACAAAAGAGCGGCTTGGCTTACGGACAATTGGGCGGGGAGAGAGGATTCGAACCTCCGAATACCTTAGGAACCCACTTTTGCCGGGTATCAGAAGGTCAGCGTTTGGGCTCCAATGTTCGAAATGGACGGGCACAGGAATCCAGTCCCCACCAGCGTGGCCTGACGGTGAGCAAGAGCCTCTCCTCGCCCAGCCGTTGGCGTATCCGACCTTAATTGGTGCTCCGTAATAACGTCTTGCTCATCGCCAGATCGAAAAGGGCGGCCCGATTGAAGTCATGGGGCTCCGCAAAAAAAAACAACCGGTCCTGGGATAGCAGCCATCGAAAGCGCCAGATCCCATGAGCAGAGAATTCAAAGGAACCATAAATCTTGATGTCCGCGACTCCAAACCGGACTGGCCGGCATTTCTCGCAGACAAAGCGCCGGCGGGCGCGCCAAATGTCCTCGTCATTCTTTTCGATGACACCGGTTGTGCCGCCTGGGCGCCCTTCGGCGGACGCATCAATATGCCCACGCTCCAGCGGATCGCCGACAATGGCCTGATCTATTCGCAGTGGCATACCACCGCGCTCTGTTCACCGACCCGTTCGTGCTTTCTCACTGGCCGCAACCATCATCAGAACGGCTTCGCCTCGATATCGGAGAACGCGAGCGGTTTTCCCGGCTACAACTCGCATCTGCCGCCCGAAAATGCTCCCATGGCGACGGTCCTTCGTGATGCGGGCTGGAGCACATTCTGGGTGGGCAAGAACCACACGACACCGATCGACGAGTTTACGATGGGTGCGTCCAAAAAGAACTGGCCGCTTGGCCAAGGTTACGACCGCTTCTACGGCTTCAATGGCGGGGAGACGAACAATTGGTATCCGGACTTAATCGAGGACAACCACTTCGTCGATCAGCCGTATCAACCCGAGGACGGGTATCACCTCTCCAAGGACCTCACCGATAAGGCGTTGAGCTTTATTCGCGACGCTAGGCAGTCGGAGCCGAACAAGCCATGGTACCTGTGGTATTGCCCGGGCGCGAACCATGCGCCGCATCACGCCCCGCAGGAGTACATCGAACGCTACAAAGGCAAGTTCGACGACGGCTATGAGGCGTACCGCGAATGGATCCTGCTGCGCATGATCCAGAAAGGAATTCTGCCTAAAGACACCGAACTGACACCCATCAACCCGATGCGGGAGGGAACCTACACACCGGCAGATGCGGTCCGTCCCTGGAACACTCTCTCCGCCGACGAGAAAAAGCTGTTCTCGCGGATGGCCGAGGTGTATGCGGGCTTCTCCGAGTACACCGATGGGCAGGTAGGCCGTATTATCGACTATCTCGAAGAATCGGGTCAACTCGACAACACGTTAATTTTCTATTGTTCCGATAACGGCGCGTCCGGCGAAGGGAGCCCGAACGGATCGGTGAATGAAGGCAAATTCTTCAACGGCTATCCCGACGAGATAAAGGAGAATCTGGCCCTCCTCGATAAACTGGGCAGCCCGGCGACCTACGGCCACTACCCCACGGGCTGGGCGGTCGCGTTTTCGACACCATTCAGAATGTTCAAGCGCTACACCTACCAAGGCGGCGCGTGTTGTCCTCTGGTCATTTCCTGGCCGAAGGGAATCAAAGCACGTAACGAGGTACGCGACCAATATCACCACGCGACGGACATCGTGCCGACCATCCTCGATTGTTGCGGCGTGAAAATGCCGGAAACTGTCAATGGTGTCAAACAGAATCCCCTGGTGGGTGTTTCAATGCGCTACACGTTCGACGATGCCAAAGCACCCACGCGCAAGGTCACCCAATACTATGAGATGCTCGGAAGCCGCGGAATCTGGCATGAGGGTTGGAAGGCCGTTACCGAGCACGGTCCGTTTAGCGGCATGAGTAACTTCGATAAAGATCGCTGGCAGTTGTTCCATACCGAAGTGGACCGTTCTGAAGCACACGATATAGCGGACCAGTATCCGGAAAAGGTGAAGGAACTGGTGGCTCTCTGGTTTGAAGAAGCCAAGAAATACAACGTACTGCCATTGATTGACTATTCGATTGAGAAGGACATCCAGAAGATCATCGAACTGGAATACAAACTGCCGGTCACGCCGAGCGGAAGATATATTTTCTATCCCGGAACACTCTCCGTGCCAGAACGCTCCACGCCGAACGTTCATGCCGTTTCGTACAAGATCCTGGCTGAGATCGAGGTGGCCAAAGATCCTCAGGGCGTGATCTTCGCGCAGGGATCCCGCTTTGGCGGCCACGCTCTTTTCATCAAGAACGGCAACATCACCTATGTGTATAATTTCCTCGGCATCCCGCCGGAGCAGCGCATCATAGCGGCAGCACCCGGTCCCGGCAAACACGTCGTCGGCGTCGAATTTACGAAGAAGAGGATGGGCCAATACCACGAATCGTATGGCCCATTGAAGTTGTACGTGGACGACAAGGTCGTCGCCAATAGCGAGATTCGGACCATGACCGGACATTTTTCGCTCTGCGGCGAGGGATTGTGCATCGGCTACGACTCCGGCGATTCGGTCAGCAGCGACTACAAACCGAAGTTCGAATTCACGGGAGGCCGGATCTTCAAGGTGATTTTTGACGTTGCAGACGACGCCTATGTCGACGTGGAGCGTCACATGGCGGCGGCAATGGCTCGCGACTGAGCCGAGAAGCGGCCTGCCACAAGCTACTGATGTTGCAAAATTAACCGCCCGCGAAAGAAAAAAAAACCTCCGATTCGGTAAATACTCTAAGCCACGCTGGCCAACGAATTTCCCGGAGGCCGAGAAAACCAACCTGGAGAGACTATGCCGCAGAAAAGCGCGAAGCCGAATATTCTTGTCATTTTTGGGGATGACATTGGGATGTGGAATCTCAGTTGTTATAGCGATGGAATGATGGGATATCGGACACATAACATCGATCGTCTGGCCAAAGAAGGAATGAAGTTTACCGATGCATATGGGGAGCAGAGCTGCACGGCCGGCCGCGCCAGCTTTATCACCGGGCAAAGCTGTTTCCGAACTGGGCTCTCCAAGGTTGGAGTACCCGCCTCGCCCGTCGGGCTGAAGGCTGAAGACCCTACCATTGCAGAGCTTCTGAAGAAGCAGGGCTACGCGACTGGCCAGTTCGGAAAGAACCACTTGGGCGACCGCAATGAGTATCTCCCGACCGTTCACGGGTTCGATGAGTTCTACGGCAACCTTTATCACCTCAACGCCGAAGAGGAGCCGGAGATGGCGGACTACCCGAACGCGAAAGACTTTCCTGAATTCCGCAAGAAGTTCGGTCCTCGCGGGGTGTTGCGATGCCGGGCGACTGAGACGGACGATCCGACTGAGGATGAACGCTGGGGTCGTGTCGGCAAGCAGACAATCGAGGATACAGGGCCCCTCACGAAAAAACGCATGGAAACCTGCGACGACGACTTCGTCGCTTCGGCCAAGGACTTTATCCAGCGCCAGGTCTCCGCGGATAAACCGTTTTTCTGCTGGGTCAACACGACTCACATGCACCTGTTCACCCACACCAAGCCGGAAAGCCTGGGCCAAGCCGGCCGATGGCAGTCGCCTTACCACGACACGATGATCGACCATGACAAGAATGTCGGCGAATTGCTCGATCTGCTGGACAAACTCGGCATTGCGGACGACACGTTGGTCCTTTATACGACCGACAACGGCCCGCACATGAACACGTGGCCCGACGGCGCCATGACCCCATTCCGCAGTGAGAAAAACACAAATTGGGAAGGCGCTTTCCGCGTTCCTTTGTTAGTGCGTTGGCCAGGAAAGATCGCCGTGAATTCCGTGTCCAACGAGATCGTCCAGCACCACGACTGGCTGCCGACTTTCGTGGCCATGGCGGGGGAGCCGGATGTCGTCGAAAAGCTGAAGAAGGGCTACGACGCGGCAGGGAAGCATTTCCGTGTGCACATAGACGGCTATAACCTTCTGCCGTATCTGACAGGAAAAGAGAAGAGTAGCCCCCGAAAGGGTTTCATCTACTTCGACGACGACGGAGACCTGGTTGCGCTGCGGTTCGATAATTGGAAGGTCGTTTTCATGGAGCAGCGCTGCGAAGGGACCATGCGGGTCTGGGCGGAGCCGTTCATACCACTGCGCGTGCCAAAGATTTTCAATCTGCGAACAGACCCATTCGAGCGAGCCGACATTACTTCGAACACATATTACGACTGGTTCCTCTATCACGACTACATCGCTTTGGCCGGGAATATTATCGTAGTGCCCTTCCTGGAGTCGTTCAAGCAGTTTCCGCCCCGCCAAAAAGCCGCTAGCTTCACTATCGACCAGGCTATGGAGAAGATGGAGGCTTCGCTTACCGGTGCCGGACACTGATATAGACCGCAGCCATTTGATCCTCGAGTAGGGAATTCGCAGTCCGTATTAGACCAGTGAAATCTTGTCGAATCGGAGACACTATTTGATCTCAAAGGAATTCATATGCCCACAGTCACCACCAAAGACGGCACTGAAATCTTCTATAAGGACTGGGGTTCCGGCCAACCATTGTGTTCAGCCATGGCTGGCCGCTATCCTCTGACGACTGGGACGCCCAGTTGCTGTTCTTTTTGCGTCAGGGCTATCGCGTAATCGCCCATGACCGCTGTGGCCACGGTCGCTCCATCCAGACCGCCGACGGCCACGATATGGATCATTACGCCGACGATCTGGCTGCCCTTACGGAGCATCTGGACCTGAAAAACGCGATCCATGTCGGCCATTCCACCGGAGGCGGCGAGGTGACACACTACCTAGGCCGGCACGGCGAGAGCCGAGTGGCTAAGGCCGCGCTGATCAGTGCCGTTCCACCGCTAATGGTGAAGACGCCGGCCAATCCGCTCGGCCTCCCTAAAGGCGTATTTGATGATTTGCAGGCGCAACTCGCCGCCAATCGTTCGCAGTTCTATCGGGACCTGCCCGAGGGGCCTTTCTACGGCTACAACCGGCCAGGCGCGAAAGCCTCGGAGGCGGTCATCCAAAACTGGTGGCGGCAGGGAATGATGGGAGGCGCCAAGGCTCACTATGACGGCATTGTGGCCTTTTCCCAGACCGATTTCACGGAAGACCTCAAGAAAATTACCGTTCCGGTGTTGGTGATGCATAGCGAAGACGACCAGATCGTTCCCTATGTCGCCTCAGGTCCGCAGTCCGCGAAGCTACTGAAGAACGGAATTCTGAAAACCTATAAGGACTTCCCTCATGGCATGCCAACTACGCAAGCGGAAACCATCAACTCCGACTTGTTGGCATTCCTTAAGCTCTAACAATATTCCGTCGAGCGTTCCTGTTCTTCCTCAGAAGCGGAACATCACAAACGTTCCACGTAAACGTAATAAGCGCCGCGTTCCACACCTCTCATATCCAGGAGCGAGGTACGCAGCTCCGCCGACCCTTTCGGTAGAGAAATCGTGAACGCGGCAAATCTGTCCGTAACTCCAACGTCCTTTTCTTTGTGGATACCCGAGATGGAAAGCTGCGCCTTCACAACGGCGACACCTATACCAGGTGCCTTCTCCTGGTTTGGTTGCTTATCCGTATAGTTGGCGCTCATCGCCAAATCCGTTTCTCGCGGCCATCGGCGCAACTCAAACCGGTACTGCCCGGCATGTGCAATTTCAACCGCCCAAAAACCGTTCGCTATGGGAGCACCGCGAATTTGTCGCTGATTCCAAACGCTTAGAGCGTCTCCATGCCAATCCATGGAGGTAAGCGTCGATGGGTTCTCCTGTCCGGAACCCAGAACGATCCGCACGTAGTGATCGTCCCCCGCCGATACACGTTGCCACCACCGGTCATATTGACTGCTGAGGGTTTTCACCACCTCGGGATGCTGGCTGGCTACATCCACCGTCTGGCCGGGATCCTTTGCGATGTCGTAAAGCTCGAGTTTGGGCGCGGCACCGTTGGCGACCGCATTCACCAGGCGCCAATGCTGCGTAAGCACCGCGGTGTCTTTCCATTTGTGGAGACGCTCCTCGCGTTGAGAATCTACAAACAGAGTGCGGTCTTGGCGTTCCGTATCCGTGCCGTACAATCGTGCGCGCCAGGATATGCCATCCATGAGTTCGCCTCGATTTTTGAGTTGGCACAAGTCCGCCAGGGTGGGCAAGACATCGATGTGAGCAGCCAGTGCTGGAATGTCGCGCCCTCCTTCTAGTTTTCCGGCAGGCCAGGAAACAAACAACGGTACCCGATGACCACCCTCATACGGCGACCCTTTCTTGCCCCGCATTGATGCGTTAAACACTTTTTCGCCGTCCGAGGTGCCGTTGTCCGTGGTAAAGATCAGGATCGTGTTGTCCCTCAGACCGCGGTCGTTCAGGAACTGGAGCATTTTGCCTAAGTTCCGGTCGATATTCGCGATCATGCCGTAGAACCCCGGTTTGTCGAGCCCGGGAACATTGCGGTACGCGGCTGTATCTTCTAGCGGCGCCCATTCCGGCTCGTGTGCCGCAGTCGTCGCAAGGTAGCAGAAGAATGGCTGTTTTTTCTGGTTTGCCGCATCCATAAAGTTCATCGCCAGATGGAAGAAGGTGTCCGTGCTGAAGCCGGAATACTTCTGAAAGCGGCCGTTATGTAAATAGGAATCGTCGGTATCGTCGTTGCCAAAGTAATCCGGTGTTTGCCAAATTCCTCCCCCTCCACAAACGACGGCATCGTCAAAGCCACGGTCATGAGCCCGGCAGGGATAGTTGTCCCCCAAATGCCACTTTCCGTAATTTGCCGTTGTATAGCCGGAAGAACGGAAGCACTCCGCAAGCGTCGTCTGCCCAGGCGAAAGCAAACTGCGGCCCATGATGGTATGCCACACGCCCACTGCGTTGCAGTACCGCCCCGTCATCAACGACGCGCGAGTGGGTGAGCATGTCGGACTCACATGGAAATTCGTAAAGCGCAAAGAATGCCCGTGAAGCCCGTCGATATTCGGCGTTTTGATATGAGGATTGCCCAGGCATGCAAAGTCCCCATACCCAATATCGTCAAGCAGAATGAGCAGTACGTTGGGTGGCCTCTCCGGCTCCCGTTGGGCGTCTAGATTTCGGCAGGACAACGCACCCGCAGCCCCAATTCCAAAATTGATAAGGCGGCGGCGGGAAATCAAATCTTCACCCTCGGCCGTTCCGACAGGATCTGCCATTAGATGAGTATCTCAACGCGAGCTCAAACCGCCGCCTCCAGCTTCAACGAACGAGTGGCAGAGAAATTTGATCGGGGCGAAAGGATTCTCCAGGTTCCGAAAAAATAGGTTGCGTTATTCGCACGGCGGACAATACATCATCGGTTCGGTCCGCTCAGGTTCGGCACTTTCGCTTCACTCCAGCCGGTGCAGATCAGAACCGGCAATCTCGGATATTTTGGAAACTCCGGCATCGTCTTCCATAGGCCACAACGATAGAAGACTGACCCGCGATCTGAGCGGATGACCTCCGAATTCACACATGATCCGCACAAGCCTGCTTTTAACGAGTTGGGATCGGTCGGCATATTCCCTTTGAAAATTATCCTAGATGAGCGGAGGCCTGATACGTGCGATCAGCTAGACTATTTGGAGGCACGGTGATAAGTGCCTCGGCTCGTAAACGTGCAGCGGGCGTTAACTCGCAATGGCGTAACCAGGATGAGACGAACGATCGTCCCCTCCGTGTTCGTAAGGCGATTGATGCCGTTGGGCCCCTCGCCATTAATTCCTCTCCAATGAAGCTTTACGGCCAGACGTGACTAGGCGGTCGGACTGTGCATGAAAGCTATGATCGCAGCCATTGCTAACAAGATGACTTCGCGGAAGAATACGGCTTGCCCTAGTGCGTCGCCAGGAATTCTTCCTAACGTTCAGAGAAGACGCTCCCTGTAATGATTGAAGGGCTCAACCCTACCAGTCTCGAACCGATCGGCATGGAATCCGCACAAGTTCTGCTGATAGAGCTTGCGAGCACCTTTTCTTCGGCCCCGACCCTTTCCCGGCCTGACGCGCCTAACATGGCGGCCCGATACAGAACGCTCGTGGAGCAGATTCCCGCCGTGACCTTTATGGCCTTTCTCGACCAGGGTCTCAGCGAAGCGTATGTCAGTCCTCACGTCGAGACGGTATTAGGTTTTAGCCAGGAACAGTGGTTGAACGACCCGGTGCGTTGGTACGACCAAATCCACCCGGACGATCGAGCGCGTTGGAGTATTGAGGCGGCGCAACTGATCGTCTCAGGCCGACCGTTGCGCTCTGTGTATCGAGTGATTGCGCGCGACGGGCGCGTCGTGTGGTTTCATTGTCAGGTTAAATTAGTGGCCACCGAAGACGGCCGTCCTTGGTTCCTTCATGGCGTAGCATTCGACATAACGGATCTCAAAGAGGCGGAGACCTCTTTACAGGAGGCCCGAGATCAACTCGAAGCCAGAGTTGAGGAGCGCACGGCTGAACTGGCGCAGGCGAATCGCAAATTACAACAGGAGGTTACTGAACGCGAGCGCACACAAAACGAGCTGGCGCAAGCGGTTGAGGAACTGACACGAGTGAATGCCGATCTGGAGCAGTTTGCATACTCTGCCTCGCACGATCTGCAGGAGCCACTACGGATGGTTTCTATCTACAGCCAGATTCTCCAAGAAAAGTTCAGGGACAAACTTGGTGCGAGCGGCGAGCAATTTATAGACTTTGTGCTCACGGGCGCTAAACGAATGGAGCAGCTTTTGGCGGACCTGCGGACATTCATGCAAGCTTCCGCAACGGCGAAAGATTCGGCGCAGAATGCGGATGCAAGCGAAGCCCTTAGCCGGGCACTCGAAAGCCTAACGATCGCGATTAGACGTGCCGGTGCCTCAATCACACACGGATCTCTGCCCCGGGTGTGCATGCACGAGTTTCAATTGGAGCAGTTGTTTCAGAATCTGATTGGAAATGCAATCCGGTATCGAAGCCAAGAACCTCCGCAAATTCTGGTAGCTGCCGAGCGAAGTTGTGATGAATGGATATTTTCAGTCCAAGATAACGGCGTCGGCATTGATCCCCGGTTCAAGGAGCAGATCTTTGGAATGTTCAAACGTCTTCATCGCTGGACCGATTGCCCAGGCACTGGTATGGGACTCGCGATTTGCAAACGAATTGTTGAACGCGCCGGAGGTCGAATTTGGGTTGAATCCGAGCTTGGACGAGGTTCAACCTTCTTATTTACCGTCCCGGCGGGGGACACAGATAAGCCGTGACCATTTCGGCAGAAAATGTCCGCTGCAGGAGTACCACAAAACCCCCTAGTCCGTAGACCCGGAAGATCTTTCACTGATGCAATCAAAATGTGCAATTCAGTTTCTCCTCCTTCCGGAGGGCCCTTCCGGTTTTTACCCTCGGGTCACTATTGACTTTTGCTGCTAGTACGGCGGCCGCAACCGGCCTAGTCGACGGCTTCAATGTCACCATTTTCAACAACTTCAAATCGCAATACACCGATCTACAGGGCACACTTGCGGTAGGCAAGAATTTGAGTCTCACCGGCTACGCGTTGAATCAGTCGGCGCCCAATCCCAACACTGCGGCAGGTGGATTCGACACGGTAGTCGGCGGTTCTATGTTGTTTCAAAACGGCACGATTTACGGCAAGGTGTCAGCGAGTTCAGCCAGCATCAGCGGCGCGAGTGTGTGCGCTGGATGTTTGACCATCGGGAGCGCGCCAATTGACTTCGGTCAGTTGGAGTCAACCGTCAAGAATCAAAGCAGCTTTCTGTACACGCTGTCCTCGACCGGGACAGTGACGCAACCCTACAGCACTCTAACTTTGACCGGATCCGGAACCGCTTTTGAAGTCTTCACCCTTAGTTCGGCACAATTGAATGGCAATTCGGGTATCGCTGTCACGGGAGTTGCGGCCAACGCAACCATCCTAATCAATGTGACTGATTCAGGCTCTCATTCGGCCACGACATCCGGCGGTGGCTTCTCTATCAACGGCCAACAGTTGCAAAACGCTCAGAATGTAGTTTTCAATTTTGCCTCATCGATTACGACGATCTCGATCGCCAACAGCTTTTACAGCAGCATGCTGGCGCCATCCGCCGATGTCATTGGGTCATATGGTGCTTTCAATGGAGATCTGGTCGCCTCAAGCTATTCTGGTAGCAACCAATTCAATCTGGATCCGTTCACCGGAAACATTCCAACGCCGCCCATAGCCACACCGGAGCCCGCTACTCTTGGCCTATTTGCCATCGCCACCCTATTAATGGTCGCCGGTGCGTTTCGAAGGAATTGCAGAGATCAAAAACGAACTAATCAGCTCACCGCGATCGAGAGCCAATGAAGACCGGGCTCTCAGCTCGTCTTAATCCTCCCCGATACCTCACGAACGACGCATTGAAGGCAATTCTGAAGCTGATCGACCGCGCTAAGAAGCTGAACTCTTCTTCCACCGATCTGCGCCCTTCCTGCATCACGGCTCGCGGAGGCCGGGACACCCCTGCCAGTTGTGCAGGCGCAAGCCGGTCAGCCCTCGATAGATGTTACTGAGCTTTACATCCACATCGGCCAGCGAGCAATCGAGGAAGCAGCAGACCGCTACCAGCAGAAAAATCAGCAGCGCTCGCGGCAGCGAAGAAAAAACTCGCAGAACAGCAAGCCAAAGAGCGCCTCAATTAGGGTGGTCACAGGCCCGGTTCCGCACAAAGTTCCGTACACAACCCGCTCATCAAACGGAGACCGATCAGCGAATCATTGAAAGGATTGGTCGGGGCGAGAGGATTCGAACCTCCGGCCTCCTGGTCCCGAACCAGGCGCTCTAGCCAGGCTGAGCCACGCCCCGAACAGTTTCTAGTGTAACGCGAAGGCTACAACCAGCAAATTAGCGCTCCGGGTTCTTCGGCAGGCTAAGCATGTTGGCGAACAGCCGATAGGCTCCCGGTACACCTTCCGGTAACTCTCGATAGAACGCATACGCGTTATAAATGTATACGCCCTTGCCGTACTTCGCGTACAACAGGCCGCCCTTTTGCAGCGGCTGCCCCTCGTCGTGCGTCTCGAGCAGTGCTTCGTAGTGCGGATCCCAGCTCTTCATCCATTTCGAACCGCGCTCTTCCACCCACCCCGTAAAGTCCTTCTCCGTTATCTTGTTCGGCCACGCAAAAATCGGGTTCGATGGCTCCAGAATTTCGACCTGCGACGCCTCATCCGTCACCTCTTCCGGGTTCGACGTCATGCTGTAAGGGTACGGTCCGAAATTGTGATCGAATTCGGGAGTGTTGTACTGGACAATCGCCACGCCGCCGTTCTTGACATACTCGAGGATGCGGCTATTATAGGTACGCAATTCCTCCCGGGCTGCATAAGTCCGCACGCCGAGCAGTATCACGTCGTATTTGTTCAAATCGCCGGTGCCGATGTCCGCGGCTCCAAGCGATGTCACTTTCACGCCGAGGTGTTCAAGCGACGCGGGCACATCGTCGCCGCTGCCCATGACGTAGCCAACCTTCAAATCCGGCGCTACTGTAACATCCACTCCGGAGAACTTGTATGTAGCCGGCCGGTAGAGAAAATAAGGACGCAGCGTCGGATATCCCGTCGTCTCGTACCCTTCGGTGTAGCGGCGGCCATTGTACTCGGCGACGGCCGTAATTTGATAGGGTTTCTCACCCAGCGCTCCGGCCCTCACTTGAAACGTCACGGATTGATCCTGGCCATCATCGGAGGTCGCAAACGCAGCCGACGTGGGTTCCGATGTCCAGCCGGACGGCAATTGTAATCGCACTTCGCCTTTCGCCGGCCCTTTTACGTTGCTGTGTATCAGCGCGGTAATCGGAAACGATTTTTTCGTAAGGGGCACAATTCCGAAGCGCGGCGTAATAGCGACGCCGATCGCCGGAGCCACTACCAACGGCTCCAATACGGTGCCCTGCCCGGTGATGCGTTTTACCGTCTGCACGTATTCCCCGATTCGTATGGGCACACCCTGATACGAAAAATTCGCCCAGGCCGCCAAAGGATACGGGGCCAATGGACGATTCAGGAAACGCTCATCGCTGATGTCGTAGTACGACTGTTCAATGTCCGGACGCGTGAAATAAGGACGAGTGAAGGAAGCGTCGTCCGGGATTTTCACTGTAAACTTCGCCTCCAGCGCCTGGTCATTCGCTATCTCCTTCGAAGGTGCCCCCGATTCGCCCATGATCGACCAGGATTCTTTTGCCATCGACGGTTCCACGCCGCAGTGTTCGAGCTTGACGGGAGATGGACCCTGATTCGCGATGTGAACTTTCACTCCGAACGTCTGTCCCGGTATCGCTGCACGAAACGTTTCAGGATCGCCTAGAAACATAGTCATCAACGGGCTCTGCTTGGTCACCGGCGCCACCGTTGCGCTTACCGCAAGCCCCAGTGCTTCGGCAAGCGCATCGTTGAACTGCACGCGCTTGATCTCGAGTTCGTGGCGGATATCGTATTTCGCGTCTTCCGGGAGGCCGCTCTTGTCGAGTTGCCCGATCAAATCGATAGTCGCTTTTAAGCCCCTTGCTAAATCTGGCGCCGTTTTTTCTGGTGCAGCGGCAGAGAATTTGGCGGTCGCCTCTTCGACTGCTGAGTTCATCGTTTTCAAACCATCGACCAGAAAGCCTGTATCGCCATCATGCGCCAGCGTGGCGATTCCCGCCAAGGAGACATCGATGCCGTCAAAGAAGCCCTGTTCTTTGTCGGCCGCTGTCACCTTCGATGCGTAGCGATGATATCCGCTGAGCAGTTGCCCCGCTTTCGGGATAGAGCTGCCGCCATTCTGCGATTTCTGATAACCCAGACCCTCGCGCGAGAGCTGCACATACGACATGCCGAGCACCGGATCGTAAGTTCCTTCCGGAATCTCCACATTGGCTGGCAGACTCTCGCCGCCGCGCCGCCGCATAAACGGAACACGCGCATAATCTTTCAAAGGAGCCCACGGCCGCAGCCCCGCTTTGATCTGGTCGGGGAAGACATTCGGATCGGCGGCTGCTTTGAATACTTCCTGCGCCATCGCGCCGGCGGTTTGATGATTCCCGTGCCCATCGCTCGGGCCGCCCACGAAGACGGACGTCACCACCAGCGGCCGCACCATGCGTACTACCCGGACTACGTCATACAACACTCGGTCGTGTGTCCATTTCGAAATCGATTCGGCCTTAGTCTTCGAAAAGCCATAGTCGATCACCCGCGTCCAATATTGGTCCACACCGTAGTAGCGCCCGGCGCTCAGTAGTTCCATAGTGCGGACCAGTCCCAGCGCGTCGAAGTAATCCGGCGACATCACATTGGCCCCGCCTTCGCCGCGGTTTAGCGTGAGGAGTGCAACGCGAGTTCCCTGTCCGCGCGATTCATACGCCAGCATGCCCCCATCTTCATCGTCCGGATGCGCCGTCACCATGATCATGCTGGCGCGGGTATGCAGCTTCTTCAAGCTCTGCCAAAGAGCCGTCGAGCCTCGATTGGCCGGGATTTCATGTGCTACCTGCGCCGGATCAATGGACGTGGCATACGGGAGCTGCGCCCACGCGCAGCTCGCCAAAACGAATGGAACAAGGAGCTTCATGAATTCAAAAATACAACTTCAGTGCGAATTGAATTTCACGCGGGTCACCGACGGTGCTCGTAATCTTACCGAACGAGGTGGTCGCCGAGGCCGGCGTAAAGCTTCCCGATGGATTATTGAAATTCGCATGGTTGAACGAGTTGAAGAATTCCGCGCGGAATTCCACCTTCCAAGCTTCCGTGATGACAAATTGCTTAAATAGACTCAAATCGACGTTTTCGAGGCCCGGACCATGGAACGCTCGCGGTGCGCAGTTTCCAAATGTGCCGTTTGTGGGAATCGAAAACGCAGCCGGGTTGAGGAAGAATCCTGGCGCGGCGCCGCCAAATATGCGCGAGGGATCGGTGCTCGCGCCGGCATACGGGTCACCAATACAATTCGCCCGGCTTTGGTGATTGCCGCCTGTCGCGCTGAAATCCGTCGAGGTGACCGTGAATGGCGTGCCAGTTTCGAGCGTCACAATGCTATTCAACTGCCAGCCGCCAATTAACTTGCTCGCGAGGCTATCATTATTGAGGACCATGCCGCCTCTCCCGATCGGCAGATTCCACAGTGCGTTTCCGATAAAGCGATGAGTGACATCAAACGGAGAAAAGCTGCGCTCCAGGCTGTAGTTATACGCGTTAGCGGGTGTCGAACCTCCGGTCAGGTTGTCGACATAGTCAGAAAAATTCTTACTAAAGGTATAGCTCAACCCATAAGCGAGCCCTTTCGCAAACCGCTTCCGAAGCGATACCAGCAGACCGTTATAGTTCGTATTGCCGTCGTTCGTAGCGAGTTCGAGAAAAGCGTGGTTTCCACTGCTCGGATTATTTGACGTGTTTAAATTTGAATAAGGGAAGACTGTGACCGGCGAACCTCCGCTGAAACCGGTTACGAAACCTTGGTTCGCATTCCGCAGTCGGTTCTGCTTCCGTCCAAAATTGCCGACATAGGAAATATCGAGGACTGTATTCGCAGAAAATTCAATCTGCGGCCCGAAACTGACTTGCTGCACATAAGGTGTACGCTGATTTGGGTCCTGCGCGTGAATGGTTACTTTGGTGAGATCGTAATTGGCCGTATTGAAGCTCGGGAACGGATTTCTCAGGAAAAACACCGGAGTCGTGCTGCCTGCCGATTGCGACAAAGACTGATCCACATAGTACGGCGGGTTCTCGGCCAGAACACTCTCCGACCCGATGCGGACGATGTGTTGATAGAAGAGCCCATATCCGCCGCGCAGTACCACGCGATTGAGCGGCTGATAGCTGAACCCGAAACGCGGCGCGAAGTCATTCAAGTCACCGTGAACCAGGCTGCGCTGATACCAGTCGCCGTTCGTTGCCTGAATCAGGCCGCCGCCGTTGGCCCCTGTAAAGTTGGCGACTTGGTTCTGATGGTTCAGCATAGGCGAAAAAATCTCGTAACGGAATCCATATGTAATCGTAAGGTTCTTGTTCGCCCTCCAACTGTCCTGAAGGAAAAAGCTATTGCCAATCTGATAATTGTGCACCACCGTCGGCGTGGTGAAAGAAGCCGTGCTCACGTCACCTAGTAGAAAATCCGGCACACCCGATCCACCGTTGCCGGTGTATATACCGGTCGCGGTGATCTGCCCTTGCAGTGATTGCGCATCAAGGAAATTGTCACTCGAATGACGATGTTCGTAGCCGAACTTCACGCTGTGATTACCGGTTAGCCAGCTCAGCGTATCGAGTAACTGCCAGACTTGCGCAATCTGCGATTGTGGCCGCCAGGGCGCTGTGCCTAGCCGCTGCAGTCCGGTGATGTTGATGGGCGGAATACCGGCATTGTTCGGTCCACTCGGTATGCCAGTAAGCCCATAGTCGGCCGCCTTCGATGTGCCGAGCGTGAGCCCGAGCGGATCGCTGTGTGCGTAGTCGCGGCTGAATCCGCCGCGAATTTCGTTCAGCATGGATGGTGAGAGAACATCCGTCCAACCGATAGCAATTGACTTTCCGCGGATACGGTATTGCGTGGCGAAATTTCCATTGCCTGCGATGGGATCACTGGTCCACGGCGGATCCTGCCGATCTACTGTGTAGTTGCTGTATCGCCCGAAAATCCGATTGTTCTGGTTAATGTTATGGTCGATGCGCACATCGTAGGAGAGTGTATCGGTCGGCACTGCGTACTGGAACGCATAATTCGACCCTGCAAAGCTTCCGGGCCGCCCTTGCCGGGCAACCGCCGATGGAACGTTGGGGTTGGGAAACAGCGCGATCAATTTGAGCGCCGTCGGATCCAGGCAACTGACAGCAATCTTGTTGTTCACGATGCAGCCGCTCTGCGAGGGCACAGTGGTCGCCAGCGGCTTTTGCAAAGATAGTTCCGAAAAGTCGCCTTGCTTCATCAACGGTGTAGGTACAGTCGACGGCCCGACAGATGTCGCCTTCCGGCTCGTGAGATTCTGCATATCGAAGAAAAAGAAAGTCCGATTTTTGATGATCGGACCGCCGATCGTGCCGCCGAACTGATTCTGGCTGAAATGCCCGCGCCCGATACCGTTTGCGTTGTTCTCAAACTTGTTTGCATCGAATTCGTTGTTGCGCAGGAACTCCCAGACATCACCGTGAAATCCGTTGGTCCCGCTCCTGATCGATGCGTTGATCACCGCGCCGGCAGAAGTACCGAACTCAGAAGAATACGTCCGGGTCTGCACGCGAAACTCTTGCAACGCATCGGGAGGCGGCTGCACGGTCTGCACCGAGCCTTCCTGCAAATTCGTCGACCCCGAGTTGTTGTCCACGCCATCGAGCGAGAAATAGTTCTGGGTTTCCAGATTTCCATTCGAACTGAAGCGGTCGGGCGCAGTGTTGTTTGGATTCGTCAGGTTTTTTTGAATCCCCGGCTCAAGAAGTGCCAGGTCCGCGTAGCGTCGGCCATTCAGCGGCAGATCGTTAATCTGCTGCTGCTGGACGACACCGCCCACATCCGCGGTCTGCGTATTCAGCAGCGGCGTGGTCGATTGCACTTCCAGCGTCTGCGTCACGTTACCGACCTGCAGTGTGAAATCAACCGACTGCCGGGTCTGCACATCGATTTGCACGTCGCTGAATTGTTGCGCGCTGAAGCCGCTGACCACCGCTTTGAGCGAGTACCTACCTGGATGCAGCGCATTGAACTGATATTCGCCGGCGTCGTTGCTGGCGGTGTTCAAAGTCACATTGGTGGCCTTGTTAGTCAGCGTAATGGCAGCATTCGGAATGCTCGCACCACTGGAATCGCGCACCGTTCCGACGATCGACCCGGTATCGATCTGGCCGAAGGCTGTGAAAGATAGTCCGAGTAATAAAACAAAACGCTGGTACCGTGTCACAAGAAGCTCCCTCCCACTCGAGAATGGTAGTGCGAATTTTAGCACTTCTTGAGGGCGATCGGGGGCCTCAGTTCTGGCGTTGAAATGCGGCCAGGGCGTTCAGGCTGAGCGTGGCCTCTTCCGATATCCGTTGGAGCATTTTGGTCCGCAATTCCAGCTCCCGGTGAGCCAGCGCTGCGTTCCCGAGCTTGCGGTATATCAAAGCTAACATGTAATGGTGCTGCGGAGTCGGATCGAGATGCACACAGCTTTCCATTTGCTCTGCAGCACGCTTCATCTGATTTCGCCATTCATAGGCACGGCCCAGCGCACAATGCGCCACAGCACTATCTACGCGTTCCAGTGTGGCGACAGACTTTTCTTCGAGCGCCGCATCTCCCTCTTCGCGGGCGCGGCGTAATTGCAATGCCGCGCAGACCGTTTTATCCCAGCCGCACAGTGCATCCACTGTTGTTTGCGGCGGCAATTTGGCCGACTCTAACACGATTCCCGCCAGACATCGTTTGGCCGATTCGAGCGCCGGGTCGGCCGCGATGGCCTGTTCCAGGCTTTCGATGGCATCTGCATTGTCGCCGTGGCCATATTGAGCAAGACCCAGCAGTACCAGCAGCTTCGCCGATTTTGCTGAGGGCTTCAGCATCTCGATTGCCGACTCAAAAGCCTGGTGCTCAATCAGCGTCGTGGCAAGCGCGATGCGGTAAGAATCATTTCCCGGAGCGATCCGGATAGCTTCCTGATATGTGCTGACAGCCTGCGGAAACTGTCCCGCTTGCAACTCTGCGACCGCAGTGACGGCAAGCAGCTGCGGGTCCCCTGGCGAAAGCTTGAGCGCAGCCCGCATTTCCTCCGCTGCCGCCGGGGCTTCTTTCAAACCCGACGCAATGGCCGCCTTCAAACGGTGGTATGCAATCTTCTGACGAATCTCTTCCGGCTCGCGGGTTCCACTCAGCGCGCGGCGCGCTTCAGCATAGCGGCCTTCGCGAGTCAGAGTCACCGCCGTTTGCAACCCGGTTTGTGCCAGCAAATACGATGCCCAAAGCAATCCAAGTACTAGCCCGCTCCTCACGCGCGAAGAATAGCATTTCCATCCGTCGCTCATATATACTTGAGCCACTTTTCAGTCAGGTACCGACGGCTATGAATACTCAGTACGCGTTCTTTGCGGGAGTAGTGTATCTCGGGCTGGCGGGGACGATCGCTGCTCAGCAATTGTCTTGCGCCACCGAGGATTTCAGCTTCAAAGGAAGGGCCTGTGCGGACACGGTTCAACTGCTCAAACCGTCGTTAGCGCTGCGCGGCGCCTTCACGGCTGGTTTCGGACAATGGCGCAACAACCCGGAAGTCTTTCACGGAGAACCCAGCGACTATGCTCAGCGGTTGGCCGTGTTCTACGCCCGGCACACGGCGCAAAATGCCGGTGAATTGATCGCCGGTTATTTGAACCATGAGGATCCGCGCCCGCACATCTCGCAAGAGCACGGGGTCTGGAACCGTACCCGGAGCGCCCTGCTGAGCGTTGTTCAAACCAAAGACACGGATGGCGGTATGCGCATGGCTCTGGCTCCAGTGGCCGGCGCGTTCAGCTCTGGTATGGTGGGAGCCGCTTGCTATGAAAGGAATAGCTACGCTGCGGCAGGGTTCGAGAGAACTGGAATTGTATATGGCGGCTATTTCGCAACAGCTATTTTCCGTGAATTCAAGCCGGATCTGACTACCTTCGCCCATCGCTTGCTGCGGCAGACGCGGCCCTAGTAATCAGTTGACATCGGGAAGCGGCGCGATTAGAGTAATGCAAGCGCTTACTATGCCCATTTCCCGCCGCCAATTCTCCGGCTTACTGGCCGCCGCGCCTGCCCTTCTTCGGGGCCGACAGACCAGTGCGCAGGCCGCCCGCATCAAACTGAATTCCGCCCGCACTGTCGGCGAGATAGACCCAAAACTATATGGCAATTTCATCGAACATCTCGGCCGCTGCATCGAAGGCGGCATCTTCGAAGAAGGATCGCGCCTCTCCGATAAGGAAGGCTTTCGCAGCGATGTTCTGAAGGCCGTCGAAGGCCTGCATGTGCCGTTGCTGCGCTGGCCGGGCGGAAATTTTTCATCCAATTACAACTGGCGCGACGGCATCGGGCCGCGCGATGAACGTCCGCGACGCCTTGAAATGGCTTGGGGCACCATCGAAGACAACCGATTTGGCACGCACGAGTTTCTCGATTACATTTCGCGTATCGGCGCCGAGCCGTATATCTGCGCCAACCTCGGCACGGGTTCCTGGGACGAAGCGCAGCAGTGGGTCGAATATGTTAACTTCGCCGGCGACACGACGACGACGCGGTTGCGCAAAAAGAATGGCCGCGAAGCGCCGTGGAAAGTTACCTACTGGGGCCTCGGCAACGAAATGGACGGGCCCTGGCAAATGGGTCATCGGAGTGCGGAAGACTACGGCAAATTCGCGCTCGAAGCGGCCAAGCTCATGCATTGGACGGACCCCAGCATTAAATTGATCGCCGCCGGTTCGTCGAACTTCAACACAAATGTCGATTGGATCGGCTGGAACCGTACCGTCCTGAGTTATCTCAAGCCGCACATCGATTATCTTTCGTTGCACATGTATGTCGGCAACCGGGAAAACGACTATTACCGTTTCCAGGCGGCCACAGTTGAACTCGCCGAACGCATCAAAATATCGGAAGGACTCATTGCCGAAGCTGTTTCGACCGGGCCTCCCCACAAGAACATCTACATCGCCTGGGACGAATGGAACGTCTGGTACCGGGCGCGCGGCGACAAGGAACGCGGCCGGAAAATTCTGGAAGAGCATTACAACTTAGAAGATGCCCTCGTCGTTTCAAGCTTTCTCAACACATTCGTCAATCACGCGAACATCGTGAAAATCGCCAACATGGCGCAACTGGTGAACGTGATCGCTCCGATCTTCGCCAGCCCAGACGGTCTCTATTTGCAGACGATTTACTATCCGCTGCAGCTCTTCGCTACGCATTGCCACGGCACAGCGCTCGACCTCATCGTGGAAGGACCGACTTACGCGACGCAAAATCACGCAGCCGTTCCTTATATCGATGCCTCGGCTGCTCTCAATAAGGACGGCACGCTGGTCGTGAATGTCACAAACCGCCATCGCGATCAAGCCCTCGACGTGACCATCGAGGCGGAAGACAAACGCCTTGACGGCGACTTTCAGGTATTTTTAGTGAACGGCCCGGATATCAAGTCGGAAAACGATTTCGACAAGGTGACGGTCAAAACGACCGAGCAGAAATCGCTAAGCGGAAATGGCCGGTCCTTCAAATACTCCGCCCCGGCACACTCTTACACTATGCTCAAAGGCAAGCTGGCCTAACGAGCAATCATCGGTTTGAGGATGTCGTCGAGATACCCGCGATGAGCGGTATCGCGCACCAAATGCGGGTACTTCTCGCCGCCGTGATAGTCGATCTTCAGCACACGAAAAAACCCGGCGTTCTCTGTGATCAATTCGATGGGAGTACTGTTGTTCCTTGCGTCTTTAATAGCAGAACGCAGTAATTCCTCGCTCGCCTGCCGGCCATTGATCGCTATCAGCTTCATTCCGGGTCCCAATCCTGCGCGGAATGCAGGCGAATCCACGAGAACGTCCTGTACAGTTTCTTCCGAAGTGCGGAATCCGAGCGAATACCAAGCGTTGACACCGCGATCCCGCGCTTCTTGGGCGCGCATATATTCATTGGGCGAATCCGTATATTCGATACGATAGCCACCGGTCGTGATGCCGTTCAAAGGCGCGCGCGGCGATTTGGAGGTGAGGCGCTCGGTAAGAAATCCGCTCCAATCGAACGCCTCCACGGCATTCAGTCCTGCCACGACATCGGTGAGCGTATACGTCATCACGCGAGGCGGCGTGTTTCCTCCTACACCCAAAAATGCGGCGCAGAAATCATTCAGCGACCGCTTGCCTTTCGAGAGCTTTCGGATGGCTGTATCGACGTCTAGCCAGATGAGTTCGCCCTCGTCGTAGTAGTCGGTCGAACGACGCCAGTTATCCCATTGATCGCTGGTTTCGTAGAGAATCTGGGCCGCGGTTGCGGTGTCCTGCAAATCTCGCCAGGTTCGGCCGGGACGATGATCGAGTTCCGCCGCAGTCGATGCCAGCATTTCTTTGTATTGGCCAGCGTTGAGCAGGCCGCTGCGCGCTGCCAGTACGTCCCCCGCGTATTCAGTTAGTCCTTCGTAGACCCAGAGTAGATCGCCTTTCATAGGCTGCTGGTAGTTCGCGGTTGCAAGACCGGCCGGCCGCCGATATTTTCCGTTCCAGGAATGCGTGAATTCATGCGGTAGCAATCCGGCATTCAGCAGCGTAAGATCGTCATCGAGGAAATTCCGCGCCTCAATGCGATCGTCGCTCGACTCGTGATGTTCAAGCCCGAAGTGCGCCACGCTGTCGCTCAGCGTGAGCAGAAAATGATATTTCTCATAATGCCGCGAACGATAGAGCGCGCCCGTCTCGCGTACGAGGTTACTGTATTCTTCGATCTCAGGCTGACTGATTGCGAGATCTTCCGGACCGTCGGCAACGATGTCGAGGAAGTGCTTCGGCGAAATCTCCGGAGCAAGCGCAATTTCCTTAAAGAAGCGCCCTGCGATGATCGGGGAATCAACCAGCGTTTCGAGCGATACAGCTCGAAAGTGAACGACGTTACCAGTACGCGCATTCTCGGTGAGCGCCGTTCCAAGTTTCCAGCCGTCGGGCAATTGTAAAGACGGCTCGAAACGCACTTCAGCCGCCGGAGTTCCGGCCGGATATAACGCTACTTCGTTCCAGCTCACGACTGCGAGATTCGGGCCGGTAGACGCACCCGCGGAGAAACCGCTGGGTGGAGCAGTGGCCAGGAAATCCACTCTCGCCTCAATTGAGTTCACACCGGGTGGGATTTCCAGGTGGAACGTGAACATGTTTACGTCATCGCGCCGCCACGGAATGTCGCGACCGTTGGCCGTGAATTTGATCCCGGCAAGATTATCAATCGGTCCGGTAGGACCGTGCTCACCCGGAATCCATTGCGGGTACACAAGGGTTAATGGTCCCGGGTGAACGGGAATGACAAGACGCGCCCGTAAAAGTTTGCGAGGCGCGTCTGTCAAGTCCAGCGATACTTGAATCGGCGGCGCTGTCTGTGCTCCCAACGCTGCGACAAGCAGCGCGAGGAGCGCGAGCAGTTTACTTGGCACCCGCCAGCTCAGTCTCGTCGCCCTCGACCTTCGAGTTTTGGCATACGTCTTCGTTCCCTTTCGCATGGTACCCCTAGAGGAGCCTCAGCCGCCCCATCGACCGCGTGCGTTAATCAATATGTGGCGCATCCTATTGCCAGCGTTTCTTCGCAAGTCGCTGCATTCGTAGGCTTCTCACAAAGCACCGCGAAGCCAGTCGCGGTTTCGAGCTTCGCGGATTTCACGCGAACAATGCACGCTACTACTCCTTCGCTGCGACTCGCGGTCAAAGGCTTTTTCGAAAATGGCGGCACAGCCTGTTTGCTGGCGCTGGCAGCCGAAGCCGATTTCGCTCGCGCTCTCGATGCGCTGGGCGGCCACGATCTGGCGCTGGTCTGCTCTCCCGATCAGCAAAATTTTCCAAACGGAGCACAGCTTCTCGCTACGCATTGCGAACAGCGCCGCGACTGCGTCTGTATCCTTCATTCATCCGCACCGTCGGTTCCGATCGGTGCGCATCAACCTCCTGTTCATTCGGCGTATGCCGGTTATTACTATCCATGGCTCACGGTCGCCGATGGCAAATCCAGCCGGACGATACCACCCAGCGGTCACGTGGCCGCGCTGCTTGCCAGAAACGCACCGGCGACTACGGCCTTGGCGGGAGTGCAGGGCGTCTCACAGGTTATAGACGACACCGATTCCAACGCGCTCACTGCGCGCGGGATCAACCCGATTCGCAACCTCCCCGACAAAGGGATTCTGGTGTGGGGCACGCGGACAACGAGCCAGGATCCAGACTACCGCTATCTGCCCATCCAGCGGCTGGCCATTTTTCTCGAACACTCGATCGGGAAGGGCCTACAGTGGGCGGTATTCGAGACTAACGGTCCTGCTTTGTGGGCGCTTGTCCGCGCCAGTATCAGCGATTTCCTCCTTTCGGAATGGCACAGCGGTAAGCTACTTGGCCGCACAGCGGAAGAGGCCTTTTTCGTACGCTGCGATCAAACGACAATGACTCAAAACGACATCGACAATGGACGCCTGATTGTCGTTATCGGATTCGCGCCGCTTCGGCCCGCAGAATTCGTGATCATACGCATCAGCGCGAAGACACACACGCCGTAGACTTGTAGGATGCGAAATCCAGCGCGGTGGTGTGCGGCGTCGCTCTTCTGCTTCGGTCTCGCGATTGCCGGACCATCGAAACAGCTTTCCATATCCGGCCTCAAGAAGCCCGTCGAAATCATACGGGACCATTGGGGAGTTCCGCACATCTACGCGCAGAACCCGGACGATCTATTTTTTGCGCAGGGTTACATCACCGCGCAGGACCGGCTCTTCCAACTCGATCTATGGCGACGGATCGGAACAGGCAAGCTGGCCGAAGTGCTTGGTCCGAAATTCCTCAGCCGCGACCGCATCGCGCGGCTGGTTCGCTATCGCGGTAATTGGGATGAGGAATGGAAGAGCTACTCGCCAGATGCGAAAGCAATCGCGAGAGCATTCACAAGCGGCATCAACGCCTACATCGGGTCGCTGCACGGCAAGCGCCCGACGGAGTTTCAAGCCGCGGGTTTCGATCCAGGTCTTTGGGCGCCGGAGGATGTAGCGGCGCG
>Ga0157369_10000660_pt1 | contig 44669 bp, 34 predicted proteins | sample C25metaG_FD_113461 | JGI IMG/M metagenome (GOLD analysis project Ga0157369, IMG submission 113461) | Corn rhizosphere microbial communities from Kellogg Biological Station, Michigan, USA - C2-5 metaG | ecosystem: Host-associated > Plants > Roots > Rhizosphere > Soil | place: USA: Michigan... | reverse complement strand
CGGCCGCGCGCGACGACGTTTGCCATCAAGCGCATGGCCCATCCGAGGATGTCGCGACACACGGCACTGTGCTCACCGTTGATGCTCGCGGGCAGCGGGGGCGTCTGCTGTTGCAGCACAACAGAGAAGATTGTCTCGACGCGGAACTGCGAGACTAGGCCCTGGCCGAGGTAACCGCGCACGGCTGTTCGTATCGTCGGCCGGTTGGGGTCATATAGCTGAATCTGTTCATCGAGGAAGGCGACCGAAGACTGCAGCGAACCCGGCACGTCCGTCGTTGTTCCTTCGCCGCCGATGTCACTGTCGTCCTCGGTACCTTGCCTAGGGACGAAAAATACTTTTTTGCCCTTGCCGGCACAATGTAGTGCGCCGTCGCCACCAAGCAGCACGGCATGCTTGGCTAGTTCTGCCTGGCCAGTGGGTAGGAGAATGGCCACGTCGCGCCAGTACGCATTCCAGTCGCCGTCGTTGGCGTGCAATGCCGCCGCCACAGCAGCGATGGTTTCGGCGAGGTCTGACTCCAAGGGGTAGGCGCCCGTTTTCGGAAATCGCGCTGCCGCCAGCGCTTTGACCTGCTCCAACCGCGAGTCGAGGCACCGGTGGAATACGCGAAATGTCGCGTGCCGTCGCAAGACCTCTTCAGTGAGCAGAGTGATCTTAGGCGAGGAAGGGATGAGTGAAGTCAAGTTCAAGGGTTCCCAACCACTTTCCGCGAGGACGAGAGGCTCCTCGCACAAAGAGGCCGAAGCGCGCGACTGCGCCTCATCCAACAGTTGAAGCCAACGTTGGGGCACAGGACCCGTGCCAAGCGGCGCCAGGAAGTCTAAGATCGCACGAGCTTCGGTCTCGCCTCGGCCAGCGAGCCCGCTACGTACCACTTCTAAGCACAGATCGGACGCAGTTTCCAGCAAGTGCCGGTTGTAGGCATCGTCAAATGGGATGGACGTTCGGCTCATGTCGCCGAAGAACGGGGCGTTGATGTGGACAGCGCTGCCGGTGGGTACCAAGGTGGGCAGGTAGATGCTGAAGCGGCCGCAGTCCGGTTCGTTCCCCAGCCGTACCGCGACAGAAACAGTGATGTCGCTGATCTCCGGCCACCGTCCGGGCAGCGCTGCGACTGCCTTGCGAAATGTTTGGGGAGCGCTACGGACGTGCAGGCTCTTGCTCCATACCCAGTACTCCCCAGAGCCGCTTCCGCTATCCGAGATGACGACATGCATGCCGCCCAGGGCGTTCTCCAGTGGGCTCGACTTGCGCACGAAGGTTCTTTCTTCACCCTCCGCTCGCAAGATGCGTAGCGTACCGATCTTGTCGAGGAACAGGACGGCTGCGCTGGACAACTGCGCCATGCGTTCGAGCAGATAGTCGCGGAGGTCGGCCGACTTCAGTGGCAGTCGCACGACTGTCGCGAACCCGCGGGACTCGAAGTCGTTCACCCGAGCACTTTGGACCTCGTTGATAGGCACCGGAAGAAGATAGGGTGAGAGGTAGTGAGTCTCACCAGCTAGCCACCCAGCGACCTTGCTTTGCACGCGCTTCCGGAACTTCGCCAGCATCTCGCCGGACCAATTGTCGACGAGGGGTTCATCCGTGACGGACCATACCGGTATCGGACCATCCATCGACAACCGCGTGATGGGTTCCGTAAGCGACTTGACGACATCGGGGCGGAAGGCGAAGCAGTAGCCGTCGAAGATGGGACTGTCGGGCTCGCTTCTTGAGTAGATCTCAGGTGAATCGGAGATCTCGAGTACGCTGCGAAAACCGATGCCCTTATTGCCTATGCTCTTCTGCGGATCCTTGTCGCTCTGACCCAACTGCGACAGCCGCTCAAAGTTTGAGGGTGAGAAGGGCTCGCCATCGTTTGCGACCAGGAGGGAGCCATGGGGAGAATCGGCCGGATCAAAGACGATCTCGATTCGGTTACCGCTTGCACTGGGGGCCGGCTCGGTAAGCGCATCGTGAGCGTTCTGCAGGAGCTCGATCAGGAAGCGACCGTGATACTGGTGCTCGACCTGCTGCGTCAGGCTGTGCATGCTCCGGTAGTTGGTCACCCCCTCCGCGATCTCCGATAGGAAAATGCGGACTTTTGCCCCCGTCAGCTCTGAAATGTGAGTCAAAGCAGCTGAGGAAGCCTTTGTTTTCTCGAGCGACAGTGCCACGGGTGTTCTCCCAGCTTGTTCAATGGCGCCCCAAGCCTACCAGCACTTCGCAGGGATTTGTTCGTGGGGGGGGGGGGCGCACAGAAGAATAATGCTATTTGGCCGGCGCCGTGTCGATTGCCTGACTTTGGGATCGTCGCCGCGCCGGCGTTTGCGGCGGCAGAGACCCAAAACCGTCATTGAAAGATAAAATTTTAGTCGCCGCTATACGTTGCATGCGGTCGGTCAGCGTCTAGACTCGCGGTGACCGGTTTGCCCGAGACAGCTGACGCCAGTGGATGCCTGACGAGTACCCTTGCATTCCTACGGCGGCTTCCGTCGCGTTGGCATATTTACTAGACCAACTGAGAGGAAACATGACGCGCGTCCGTCGCCTTGAAATTCGCAATTTCCGCTCGATACAGACGCTCGATTGGACACCGTCCAACGGCGTCAATTGCCTTATCGGTCCGGGTGACAGTGGCAAATCGACCATCCTCGATGCCATCGACCTGTGCCTTGGAGCGCGGAGGAGCGCACCTTTCGGCGACACGGACTTCTTTGGGCTAGACGTCACCCGAACCATCGCCATTGCGATCACGCTCGGCGCACTACCCGACGCGCTGAAGAACATCGACACCTACGGAGAGTTCCTTCGCGGATTTGACCTCGGCACCGGGCTGCTTGAAGACGAGCCGCGCGCAGGTCTGGAAACGGTTTTGACGCTGAAGCTCGAGGTCAACGGTGACCTCGAGCCGAATTGGACGCTCTATTCCGACCGAGCCGCCCACCAGCAACTGGATCGGTCTCTGGCCTGGAAGGACCGCAGCCTTCTAGCACCAGCCCGAATCGGCACCTACGCAAACACGAACCTTTCCTGGGCCAGGGGCTCGGTGTTGAACCGACTCACGGAAGAGCGCGCGAACCTTGGCTCGGAACTCGCCGACGCGGCACGCGCCGCCCGCGCCACCTTCGGCGCGCAGGCCGGCCCTCAACTGGCCCGGACCCTGCAAGTGGTCACGCAGACAGCAACCGGCCTGGGTGTGGCCGTTGGTGCAAGCGCTCAGGCGCTACTTGATGCTCACTCGGTATCGATCGGCGACGGCGCCATCGCGCTCCACAGCGAGACCGGCATTCCTCTGCGGTCGCTGGGCACGGGTTCAGGGCGACTCCTTGTCGCGGGGTTGCAAAGGGCCGCAGCGGCGGCCGCCACCGTCGCCCTGGTGGACGAAGTCGAGTACGGACTTGAGCCGCACCGGCTCATGCGCCTGCTCGACTCACTCGGAGCGAAGGACGCGACCGAGCCGCTGCAAGTCTTTATGACAACGCATTCGCCGGTGACGCTCAGGGAGCTCGCGGGCAACCAGCTTTTCGTCGTGCGCCAGCGTTCGGGCATCCACACGGCTACATGCGCTGGCACGGACGACGGCATCCAGGGTACCTTGCGCAAGGCGGCCGAGGCTTTTCTGTCCAAGTCCGTCATCGTTTGCGAAGGCGCCAGCGAAGTCGGATTCGCTCGCGGAATGGATCAGTGGTGGGTCCAGTGTGGCGCGACGTCATTCCTGGCCCACGGAGGCTCATACGTGGACGCAGGCGGAGGAAGCCCCGATCAATGCTTCACACGGGGGGAGGCGTTCCTCAAGTTGGGCTATCGGGTGCTCGTCTTCGTCGACGCGGACAAGCCTGTTTCCACTGTTGGACTCATCGAGCGATTCCTTGCGGCTGGCGGGCAGTACATTACATGGCGGCCAGGCTTGGCACTCGAGGACGAGCTATTCCGTCATTCAAGCAATGACGCGGTGCACGCGCTGCTGAATAAGGCGGATGAGATGGTCGGTCGCGAGCTCATGGCCGAGCACATCAAGTCAAAGTCGAACGGGCAAGTTACCTTGGACGCCATAGAGGCCGAACGGCTGAATGGGGGCTACACACCTGCGAGCCGAGCATTACTCGGACTTGCCGCTCGCAATAACAAGAACGGCTGGTTCAAGTCAGTGAGCGGTTTCCAGGAAATCGCTAAGGAGGTCGTCGGCCCTCATCTAGCGAATGCAGAGGCGGGTTTCATCCAAATTACAAACCAGCTCTGGGGGTGGACGAGTGCCGCCGCCTGAAATCGACATCTTTCAGGCGCGCCTAGGCTCAGTTACCGCCCCAGCCGGGTGCGGCAAGACCCAGCTCATCGCGGACGCGCTGAGTCAGCACGCCGACAACAAGCCAGTCTTGGTGCTGACGCACACCAACGCTGGAGTCGCCGCTCTACGCGCTAGGCTTCGGCGTGGCGGCGTCCCAAGCTCAGCGTACAGGGTGTCGACCATCGACGGTTTCGCGATACGGCTAGCGGGCAAGTTTCCGCTTCGTACGGGCCTCGACGCGCGCGTTCTCGAACTGGCCAACCCGAACGCGGACTACCCTGCTATCCGACGTGCCGTGCAAGGGCTCCTAGAGGCCGGTCACATCAGTGACCCCATAGCCTCAACATATTCGCGCTTGCTGGTCGACGAGTATCAGGACTGCAACGCCGCGCAGCACGCCATCGTCTGTTCCATCGCGCAAATACTGCCCACTTGTATCCTTGGGGACCCGATGCAGGCGATATTCGGCTTCCGCGACCCACTGGTCCACTGGGAGCGTGAGGCTCAAGTTGCATTCCCGCCCATCGGCGCACTTCGGACCCCTTGGCGATGGCGGCTCGCAGGCATGGATGCGCTTGGTGCGTGGCTACTTCAAGCCCGCGCATCATTGCAGGCCGGTCAACCTGTGGACCTGCGAGGAGCGCCAGATGGAGTCCAGTGGGTTCAACTAGCTCGAGGCATGGAACTGCAGCAGCGACTGGTGGCTGCCCGGACAGAAGCGCCAAACCGAGACGGCCGCGTTCTCGTCATTGGCGACTCGATCAATGTTAATGGTCGCCATCAACTCACCATGCAGACGCCGGGCGCCACGTCCGTCGAGGCGGTCGACCTGAAGGATCTGGTGAACTTCGCCCGCGGTTTCGATTTAGCGAGTCCCAACGCGCTGCGACAAATTGTCGAGTTCGCGGCTTCGCTGATGACTGGGGTGGGTGCTGCAAACCTCCTCGCGCGAGTCGAAACCATACGAGGCGGCCGCGCCCGGACGCCCACGACGCCTGCAGAAGCCGCGGCAGTGACCTTCGTGGCGGCTCCCAGCCATACCACCTCAATCGGGTTACTCCAAGCCCTCGCGGACCAACCCGGTACCCGTGTCTACCGACCCGAGGTGCTGCACTGCTGTATCTCAGCGCTGAGAGCGGCGGGCGGCGAAGGAGGGTTCATTGGTGCGGCGATTCGGGCGCGCGAGCGAAACCGCCAACTGGCTCGGCCGCTGGGCCATCGCGCAGTTGGAAGCACGCTTCTTCTCAAAGGGCTGGAGGCTGACGTCGCGGTCATTCTTGAGCCCGAACGCATGACTGCGCAACACCTCTATGTGGCTCTCACGCGAGGCGCGAGGCGAGTCGTGATTTGCTCGTCGACGCCATTGCTAACACCCGCGGCGGGCCGCTAGCGAACGCATGAACGACAATCTCTGCGTCCGAGCTTTTGTGCGGCGGTGCGATGAACAGCTTGTCTGCGCTCAGCAGTGACGCGGGCACGGAATCGGACACGGTTGCCGCATTGGTCGCGCCGACACACATATTTTCGATCGCGGTCCACGGGGGAAGGGACTCTACAGCGGGCACTGCCGCCATCCCCGGCTAGCGCGGCTCATTTCTCAGCGCGATGGCGCTTTGGTTCAATAGCGAAATAACCGTAAGCGATTCCATCGGGGGCTTCATCTGCAAGATACCGTCAGCAAACGTCGGAACGGTTAAACTGGCCATCTCTCGATCACGCGAGGTAACCGATGGGCATTAAGATGTCGACGGCGATCGACTCCGACGGTAACGAGTGGCAGGCCGAGGATTACGCGAAAGGAAAGGGCCGGGAGCCGTTGCGCTGCAAGCACTGTCCGACCGGGGTAACGCACCAGAGCGCCTATAGTTGCGAGCGCCATAACAAGTCGATCAAGGTGCCGGCCTACTTCCGGCTATTGAAAGACGGCGAGCATGCCGACAATTGTCCGCACGCGGTCGAGCACAATGTGAAAAAGCTCGTGACGCCGTCGGAGGGTTTGATTGAAAGCTTGCGCAACGGCAAGTATCGTTTGCGGCTGATGATGATTGCGGAAGCCCTCGAGACGGCACGCAAACCGAAATCTCCAGGAGGCGGCAGTACGACGCGCCCGGGAGGAACGGTTTACGAGCGCAAGTCAGGAAACTTACCGGCGTACATCAATTCGGCGAAGAAGGTGCTCGCGCTTCGCGCGGCCTGCGACGATGACGAGAGCATCGCTAGGTATCTCGAACTCGTATTCGAAGGCAACACGGTCGTGCCGTGGTCATCGTTCTACTTCGAAGCCGAGCGATACATGGAGGCGTTCCGTTCGGTGTCGCTACAGACCGTAAAACATCCGATCGCGTTGCACGGGGTCGTCAAGTCAAAGCGAAGTCCGATAGTTGACGGTCGACCGACGAACGTGATCAACCTCCATATTCCGAAGTATGTCGACGACGCAGCGGACGCGGCGCACGGAATCAGCGTCGAGCCGAGCATCTGGACCGACAATGCCGACTGGTTTGACGGTATCGAAGAGGATTCGGAGGTTGTAGTACTCGGTTTGTGGAAGGCAAAGCCCGGAAAACGCGGTCCGGCGAGCGAGCCTGGAAAATATCGATTCTCGGATTTTACGAAGCACAAGTTGAACCTCACGCTGTCTCTGAAAGCGCAAGTCGCGCAGGTGCCTCGAGCGAAGAAATAGATGAAAGGCGTGCTGACGAAACAGCAACGCCGCAAGTGATGTGTTGACCGGCTAGATGGACGTCGTTGTTCCATAAAGCATCCGTTCGAACGCCTCGGTCACAAGCAGGACCAGTAAGATCAGGGGCCTCTGTCATGCAACGCCGACTGGTCCCGGGATCTCCCTTTGTGTTTCGAGAACCGTTTGGGCTGGCGTGGGAAGTTAAAGTGGCATTGTCCGGTTTTTTCGGGCGCTACGTTGCTCGGGCTTGTCTCGAGATACATGGGCCTATTTTGCTGACACATCGTGCGATTCATAGCCGGTAAAAGCAAGATTGCTCGGGAATTGGGAGACCATGAATGAAATCTGATTCGGTGAAATATTGTCTTAAGATGCTAAGCTGGCCGAAACTCAGGGCGCACCTCGAAGAAACTCCACTTACGCAAGAGGACGTCAACCAGCTACTAACCCTTGTTTACCACTCTGACCAAATGGTGCGCCGTCGTGTGAGGGACAATGGTAAGCGTCGCGACGAACTGCTTGATGCGTTGACTGGGTTTCTCCGTTCTCTCGGATACACCGAAGCAGCCGATGAGATTCCAAAAATGCGAGAGATTTTTGGAAGGCTGGATGCGGGATATGCAGCTATTTTTGAATCGGAGAGCCGGGTGCCTGGCAATAGGTTCACAGCCACGCAGCGTATCGCCGCAACCCTAAAGGTACTGGAACACACTGCTCTAAAGATCCAGAGCGACATCGATCGTGCTGTGAAGTCGATAGCAGCTCTGGACCCAGATCTACCTGTTTTTGATGCGGATGGTAATCGTTACAACCCGGCTGCTGTCTTTCATAATCTCGCAGCTGCTGCCGGCAACATCATTATGATGGAAGCTTACCGAGAGGAAATGTTTAACGAGCGGGACGAGGTCGTCCTTCCAGAGTTGCCGTCGATGAACTACGAAGAGGCAGAGCCAGTTGTGGGCAACTTCGGAACGGCACACTATTGGAAACTCTGGAAAGCAGTCGATGAAAGAACTAGGTTTCTTGGCGGCGCCCTAAAGATGGTTACTGGTAAGCCGTCTTGGTTTGGTCGACTAGAAAAGGTGCCATCTGATGATGTTGACTTAGCACTTGAGTTTGAAACGAATGTCGATGCGGAAGCTTACACAATGCTCGCGGGCGAACGTTTCGACGAGCGCCAAAGGCAAAGCCTTGTCCGACTATTTTCTGAAACTAATATCAGCGATCGACTAATCACTGACGACACAAAAGATGTCCCCCTCCTGCCGACTGCGTTCCTTTCGCTTGAGGAGGGTAACGCAGCTATCGCGTTGCACCATGCATTATCAGTGCCACTCGAAACCGCACAGTTCGGTTACCTTACCGTCGCGGAAATTCTCAGGGGATACGCGACGCTAAACCGGTTGAGCTTGGCGTCCGTCGCGAGCGCTGGCGCGTACTTCCCGCGATTTAGCCGCGCAGAAATAGAGGCGAAGCTAACTCGCTACGGACTGTCCTCTTCCGCCGTTGCAGCCTTTATGTCCGTGGCGACATTTAATCGTAAAAGCCGAGACCTTTACGATTGCCCGCTGATTCGCTGTGCAGACGACAGCTTGCTGTTGTTCGGATGGACCATGACGCATGCGGATCTCGCCAAGGTAGTCCTGTCCGCGATAAGTGGCCAAGAAGGGGACGCCCATGGTAAGGGGAAGATTTTCGAGACTAGGATGATTGAGCTACTTCGCTCTGTCGGATTCAATGCAAAAAACGTTCGAGTGAACCGAGGCCCCGAAAACGAGGAATTCGACTTCGACATTGTATTTACTTGGGGTGACTATGCGTTCTTTGTTGAATGTAAAAATCGAGGGCTGCCGGGCGACAATCCAATCGCGATGTATTATTTCAATTACGAAATTCGTGACCATATCAAGCAAGTCCGTCGGTTACGGAAGGGGTTGGAATATTATCCCGATATATTGAAGGAGAAATATCCGGAGGCCATCGGTAAGAAGCGCATCTTTTGTGTTGTGAACGCTCTGCCGTTTGCTATGCCTCCCGTGGAAGATGTCTACTTTTCTGACGAAAGTCTGATTACGAGGTTCTTTGAATCGGGGAGCATAGGGCTTAATGCTATACCGCTGAAAAAGGTGTCCAATTTTGTGGCTACGAGATTGGAGGTAGCCAAATTGTGGGAGGGTGAAAAACCGACGCCTGAAGACTTCATTCGGTATCTCGCCGATCCACCTCAGCTCAAGATCGCAGCGGCGCATTACACTCTAGGGGAGCGAGCCGAATGGTTCTCCGAAAAGGTAGTGGTAAAGATCCAAAGCCTCCAGAGGGAACCTGTGGATGTTCAACGAATTCAAGAAATTCTGAGCGGTACCTGAACTAGCTGGATAACGGTGCGAGCCAAACGGCGCCGTATATGCGTGGGTGCGTAGCCGCCAGCGCAGTCCCCAAAAAAAAAGAATTCAGTGCGTGTTGCGGGATGGGCCCGGAGGCCCGTCCCGCCAACTATGCCGTTACCTGAATCGTGAATTGACACGTCAGCCTGGACGCTTGCCCGCCTTGCACCACGACTGCCACTCGCCGAGCTGATCGACCGTGACGATAGCCTCGTCACCGCGTTCACGTCGGTAGGCTGCGGTCCATGCGTCGATGCAACTATTCGGGGCTGGCTGTCCACCGGCAATTGTTCGGCTGGAGAGGTCCGCGCTGGATGTGGAGGGATGCTTGCCTTCGCTGCATGACGCTTGCCACTGCTGCTTTAACTCGGTCGGCGGAAAGGCTGGGCGGCCGGGCACGGCGCGATAGGCATCATCCCATTCGTTCATGCACGAACTGACATCCGAACCGTCGGCACCGACTTCCACCCCATTCGAATAAGTCTTGTCCGCGGTGAGCGCGCCACTCGCGTCCCATTCCTTGTACGGCCCGTTGAGCTTGCCGTTCACGTAAGTCGCCCTGGCTGTGACCTGCTTGCCATCAGGGGAATAATGGACAACCTCTCCCTCATATTTCCCGTCGACGAATGTTGCGCGTTTGACCAGTGCGCCGGTATTCGAATCAAACGCCTCCTCGGTGCCCGCCGCGATGCCCCTGTTCCAGGGGAAGCTATGGATGAGTTTGTGATCGGTCCAGCTGTATACCTTTTCTGCACCGTTGGGCTGGCCGTCGCTGAATGTGACCTCCAGAAGGGTGCCATCGCTTTGGCCGCCGAAGAGCTTGAAGGAGCCATCGAGAGTGCCGTGTTTGAACGATGTCTCGATCCGCACGACTTCCGATTGCGGTGCTTTGCAGACTGCCGGGCCGTCAGGCAAGCCGCCGTCGATCTGCACATCGCACGCTGCGCCGGAGAGTAGGCTTTCTGCGCCCGACCTGCCGAGGAATGATTGTGCATTGCGTTCAGTTGAGGGCAGGCTGTCAGCGAGGGCAATACTCGCGAGCTTGCCGGTGAGCTGAAACCCGGCTTGCTCGATTAGCAGAGAGCGATCCGGAATGTTCGTCAGCTTCCCGGAGAACGGTTCATTGGCGTTTTCGCCATAGACTTTGCCGTTCACCATCTGAGCGTTGCGATAGTCGAGCACGCCGCCTTTGCAGCCGGCGAGAAGTGCAGCAACCACGAGAGCGGCGAGCGCCGCGCCGTGGCGTCGAGCATGGGTATTTTTCATGGGCTTCGGAGGCAGATCGAATAGCAGCGGTGCATGTCGATGCATGCAAGGTGACAGCCAACCGCTGGAAAAAGACCGACCGGCGAACCGGTCGGCGAAAGGTTCCTGGCGATCCGAGGGTGAGAATGCATTGCCAGGATCGAGACTGTCGAAGATGCGGAACGCGACATACATCGGCAGCGCTATCGACACTTTCAGGATTGCTACTGCTGTCTTACGGGTTTTGCGTGATGCCGAGCTTCGCGGCAGCCGCGCGCATCGATGCCGCAATGGTGTCGGTCACAGACGATGGGAATTGCGCGACGGTGGCCGACGCACTGGCGGGCAGCATAAAGCCTCCCATCAGCTTGCCGTTCATCAGCCCTATCACGAGCGAGCCACCGGCGTTGATCGTGTTCTTGATCGCGTCGTCGATGGGCACCGTGGGCGCACCGATCGATTTCGGCAGGCTGATCGTGATGACGTTGGCGTTACGCGAATAAGCCGACCAGCTACCCGTTACGGGAAGCGAGATCGGTTCATTGCTATAGTTGCATCCCGACTTGCCGCTTTCGACCACTTGCGCGACGCCACCCGACTGAATGCTCAGCAGCAGGCAGCCGCCGCCGATGTCCGTGTGCGTCCCTACGGCCTGTTGCACTGACGTGTAGGTCGTATTCGGATCACCGAGGGCATAAAGGACCGACCCATTGACCACCATAGACGAGTTTACATCCGCGCCGTTGATCCAAGACTGACCGAGCCCTTGATTCACCAGCATCAGGCGGTCATTGGCATAGGCGGTCGTCGCGAGGTAAGCGGTCGTGCCCGAGGGGAAGCCGCCCGTCATGGCGCCCCGGATCGGATTGCGATAGTCGATCTGCAATGCCGACGACAACGGCTGACCGCTGACGTCGGTTTTCCGATACGAGACGGTGACAGTATCGCCCGTGTTCGGATCGGTGCCGACGAGGTTCGTGCCGGCCGCCGACAGGCTGTACGACGGATGCAGTTGTGCCGCCGTGAGCCAACTCGTCCAGGAGCCATCGACCTTCATCTCGTACGCGCCCACCCCGCCATCCAGAGAAATCCAGGAGCCGCTGAAGCCCGCATCGTAGCTACCGACGGGCGGCGCCGAGGACCAGTTGCCGCTTGACTGCACTTCCTGTGTGACCGACAGCGTTGAGCCATTGAGCGTGTAGTTCTCGCGAACGGGCGAGAGCGCCACCGAAACGCTGCTGCCGACGATGAATTGCGTCAGGTCGCCGTCGACAGTGAAGAGCGGATTCGCGAGTGCCGACGAGGCGTCGACCGCAGTGCTGAATTTCGGGTTGGTCAGCTGTGCATCGACATCGGACTGCTGCACGCCGTTGACGTTGCCCTTGGCAGCATAGGCGTTCATCGTTGCCTGCACCTGTGACCAGGAAATCGCGCCTTGGCCGGCGAGTGCCGTCATGTGGCTGACCATGCTTGCAGCGACCGACGCCGTGCTGCTGTCGCCGTTGGAAACATAGTCTGCGTTGGGATCGGCGATGCTGCCGACAAGGGTTTGCACAGCTTGCGTGGCTTGGTCCTGCGTGAGGCCGGCGTTCATTTGCGACACGACCATGGTGGTCAGTGGTGTCACGTTCTGCGTGGTCCCGTCCACGATCGCCGAGAGCGTGAACGTCGACGTAAATGGCGTTGTCGGGTTCGACAGGTCAGTTGTGCTCGGGGTAACGATAACGTCGATCTGCTTACCGGTGACGCTTCCACTGACGGCGAGGGTGTAATTGCCGTTCGCATCGGTGGTCGTTGAGGGCAGCGACGTGTCGCAAGCGCCCGCGCCGTTATCGAAGCAGACTGTGGCGCCCGACAAATAGCCATCGATAGCTTTGCCTGATAGCTGGGAAGTCGATGTTGGCGTCGACGTGGTCCCTGTCGACGAGCCGCCACCGCCCCCGCCGCACGCAGCAAGTAGGGTAAGGGAGCCGAGGGACGCGCCGAGCGCGATTCGAATTCCTCGGTTAGGACGATTGTCGTTCATTTCTTCCTTTTTCCTTTCAAAGGGTGATTGTCGTGTTTACTCGACAAGGCAGGGCGTGAGCCGGCCTGGGTTGCACGCCCTCAGACCGCTATATCGGCGCGCATCGACAAAAATGAAGAGTAAACTCGACATGAATTGTAGAGTTTATAGCGTCGAGAATAAGTCGACGGGCGGGCATCCTGCACGACATGACTGTCAAGCGCTCTCCCTCGCCCGCCGCCCGGCCGGCCCCGATCTCCATTGCCCTCGGCAAGCGCATCAAGCAATGCCGGCACGAAGCCGAGAAATCGCAGGAAACGCTCGCTTTCGAGGCGCACATTGACCGCACCTACATCTCGTCCATCGAGCGCGGTATTGCCAATCCGTCCGTCGAGACGCTCGCGAATATCTGCTACTCGTTGAACATCACACTCGCCGAGCTTTTTGCGCCGTTGGGCGGCGTGTCGCTGAAACCTACGGGGGAACGCCGCGCCAACGCGGCGACGCCGCCGGAGATCAAGCGCAGCCGCCTGAGATAAGAGCCGGCGGCGGTCCGTTGATGGGCCGAATAGAGACCGCAGTATCGACCTTGACCGGATAGGCGCGGGTCTCAGTCACGTACGACGGACGCTTGTGATCGAAGACCAATCGGGCGTTGTAGGTGGCGAGCCTCGGTTCGACTGCGGCCGGATCGAGCAGCAGCAGGGCGCTGGGTTCGAAAGCTCTCCCGTGTTGCCGCCCCTCGATGCCGATGACAAGCGCGGCGTGTGCATCGCGAACGAGGCTGCGACGCCAGCCGACGATGACGGGCCACCCCCGCTTTAGCTCAAGTTCACAAAAGTTAAGTATTGAGCTCCGGCCATCGTGTAAAGCGACCGGCCGCACCCCGAGGTTCAGCTCCCAGACGAAGCTCTCCAGCTCCGAACGCGTGAGACCGTGCAAGTAGTTCGGCCATGCGCGATCCCAAAAAGCCATCTCCGGGCCGGTACTGCTTTGAGAGAGCGCGACGGGATCGGTCAGCTTGCCCAGCAGCGCAAGCGCCATGGCGACGCAATGCAGGGCACTGCCGCTGTCCCAGTGGCCCTGACGGCTAAAAAGAGCGTTACCGGAATCGGCGAGAACCAACTGCTGGCCTGGCCTCAGCGCCGGATGCAATTTCTGAATCAGCATCTTAGTACTCACCCGGCAACAGGAACGTCGTCGCGTAGCGATCTGCTTCTGTAATGAGCCAAACAGTACCGCCGCCGGGCAGCACGTAGTTCGAGACAATGCGGTGGCCGGCCGTGACTGCCAGCTCGTTTTGTTGGCGATCGGAATCGGATAAGTCGCCCCAGTCACCGCGCATGTGACGGATTAGCAGGTCGACGATCGAGACGCGTGCGTCGGCGATGACTTCTAGCGCTGCGGGCGTGGCAAGAATCCGCCCGGGCTTGAAGCGCGGGCCAGTGTGATGAGTCGAAGGGAGATTCAAGTTAAATTCTCCTGGAAACGGTCGAACACCAGCCTCCGGTCCTGCCGGATGTGCGAGCGTTTAAATTAATCGGGGAAGGGCCGAGACGCGATGCGCTTGTCAGCGGCGTGCGCAGCGTTGGGAGCCAGGGAGCTACCGCGTTTCCGCGGCGAGTGCGTTCGGGTAGTGCTTCGCGAGAATGAAGTTCATGCGCTCGACCGGATCGGCCCGCGCGAACGTCAGATGCCCGTTGCCGTTCTTGAACCAACGTAAATGGAAGTAGACGTGTTCGGCTTCGGCGCGCCGGGCTTGCCGCGCGTCTGAGACCAAAGCGTAGGCCGCGTGTCGGTGATCCGGTTCGGGCTTACCATCGAGTACGCAAAACACGCGGATGAGGTCGTCCAATTCAGTGGTGACGCGGTGATTCGTGCAGCCGTCCGATAGCAGGTACTTCACGATGATCCGTTTTCCGAACTTGAATGGCCGATTGGTCTTGTAGTTCCACGATAGTCGCCGGAAACACTGGATCACTCCACGCTCGAACATATTGCCGCGTGCGTCGTAGAGTTGCGCGAACGTCGCTTCGATATTCGCCGCCGTGAGTTCGGGTACGTCGCCTTCGGCAAGCTGTCGATCCCATTGCTCTCGGGCTTGAGCATCCATGAAAGTGCGCAAGCCTGACTCGGACAGCAGATAGCTCCAGCCGCGTACGTCGATCACGCAGACGATGGCGCCTTCGGCCTCGTCGCGTTTGGCGTAGTCACCGGTGACGGTCGGTCGGCCGCGACAGGCGTAGCAGTCGTCGAGTACGAGTCGTGGAAAACCGAGGTGGGCCGTCTTTGCGATTCGTTCTGCTTCGGCGAGCAGATCGAGCGCCGCATGCACGCGCTCGACGACGGCGACACGCTGGTTGGCGAGATTGGTAATGCTGACACTCTTGACAAGGTCGGTGGTCGTATCCATGACGTTGGGCGTGACAAAGGATTGGAAGGAAAACGCCGGGCGCAAGGCCCGGTGTCTATGCCGCTGTGTGGTGTGCGGCGAGTTGGCGGCGCAGCGTGGCTGCCTTCGCCTGAGAGCATCCAAGATGACGGCGAATTTCGGCGACGGTGGGACGCAGACGACCCGCAGCAATGTCCCGGAGCAGCCGGGCCACGTCGTCACCAGGGGAGCCGACGTCCGGTAACGGCGTAAGCGGATCGTCACGCGGGGCGCGACTGTGAGTCGTGCTGTCGTGACTGGGCAATCCACTTTCGTGATTCGCGGTCTCGTCGACGTGACTTGCCGCAGCGCTCGTTATTAGAGGTTCGGTCACGGCAGTCACGGCGGTCATGGCGGCGACCGGCACGACTGCGCTTGGCGTCGACTCACCCACCACCAGAGCCGACTCCGGTAACGGCGGCGCTCCCAGCGTGAGTATCCACAGCAGACAGGCCACGCCTTCCAGGACTGAGGCGAACATCAGTCCCGACAGCAGATCGATGCGCGGGGCAGTCGTACCGAGTAGCCCCGCGAGTCGCGACGTGACCGGGTCGGCGAGTAACGCGTCACGCTGGGCCGTGACTCGATCGGTGACGGCTTCTTGACGCCGGATCTCGCTGGCTTCGACGTCGAGCGCATCGAGCCGTGCGGTAAGTGACGCGCGACGCACCCGCAGGCTTGGGCAGTCCCGCACGCAACGCCGAACATCGGCGGCGGTAAGCTGTGCGGTCACGATGGCACGTTCGTCCATAACGGCCGTGAGACTGCGGCCAGGCGACATTTCCGATGGTGGCACCGCCGCTGCGCGCCGTTCACCCGCATGGGCTTGCGCCAAGAGAAAGAAGACCGCATGGCCGTAGACAGCCGCCCCCATGCAGCCCAGCCACAACCCGGCGGCGACGAATCGCACGCGCAAATTGGCCGAGCGCGTGAGCGCAGGTAACAGGTGTGCAGTTACGACCAGCACGACGCCGATCGCGACCCACACAAGGCGCTCCGGCAACGTGCCACCACGTTGCCAGCCCGACAGGACGGATAGCGTGACGGCTGTACCGGTGGCCGCGACTGCTAGGCCAAACGCCCCGCGTTGCGTCGTCATGCCGGCGCTCCCCCGAGCAGTACCGCTTGACGATCCAGCTTCTCGCGTAGCGTCGGACGTGAGCCGGATCCGCTCTCAGTGGTAGGCGGATTGCCATCCGATTTCGGTGGCTCCGATGGTGGATAGAATTCCTCCGCTATGGCGGCCTGCTCCTCAGCGCTGTCCTCGAATGCCCCGTTGGCGAAACCTAGATGGGCTGCGGCATCGAGCGCGGCTTGATTGAACCCAGCCGACTTGCGCCGGGCCTCCAGTTCCCGTGCCTGCGTGAGCGCTTCCTCGAGCGTGCTGCCCGCGCGTACCGAGAGGTCGACGTAATAGATCGGCGCTCTATAGCTTTGTGTTGTGCTTTTGCCGCGCAGCTTCAATTCCAGCGGCAGGCAGGCGAGTAGGTTGCCCGACACCGCAGCGAAGTAATGCAAGCGCGCGGCGAGCGTCCGGATGGAATTGAACGAGGTTGTCCGAAAGACGAAAGAGCCCATCTCGTCCTCGTCGCCGATCAGCACGTTCAACCGCGCATATGGCTTGCAGCCGCTTTGCTGACCGAATGTGCATCCGTCGGGTGAGACGCAGGGTAGTGTCTCGATGCCATTGTCGGTCGCGCGCTTGCACGTCTGACCGTCACCGACGCACACGGGGCGGCCGGTGTCGCGATCGAACAGGCTGTAGTCGGCCCGTAGGTTCAGGTCCGGATCGTTGAAGAGGACCCGGACAGGAATCGCGCGCAGCTTGCCCGACGTGGCTTTGCGCAGTTGTTCGTTGAGCGGGTGAAGCAACCACTCGCCGCGCTGCTGAACCTGCGTCGTCAACGTGAACTGGTCGTCAGCAGCGGGTACGCGCTTCCCGGCCTTCTCGACGACGCGTCCGATGGCAATGCGCCCTACGACGGGCGGGGTAATGGCTAAACCTTTGAGCATGATGTTCCTCAAAATGGGAAGGTGACCGGGGGTGCGATGATTGAGTTATCGCGTCCGGTTGTCGGTGCAAATGGTTTTGCGGGCCGCTACTGTGCGAAGTGAGCCTCGAGCTTTTTGTGAATCTCCTTGGCGACGAGCTGCCAAGCGCTGGCGCCGATCATCGGGTGATCGCCGAATTTCTCCTCCAACTGTTCAAGCGGCATCTGGGCGATGTGCTCGGCGTGCTTGCTCAGTGCGTCCATGACGAACGCTTGCGCGAGCGCGCCGTGCCGGGAGAAAGTCATGATCTGCGTGAGACATTCGAGATTTGTCATGACAAAATTCCGATCAGGTGGAAATGAGAAAACGCCGTGAACCAGCTTTCGAGCCGGCATATTGCTGCTCCAATTCGGGGTGATCAGCGAGAAGCCGCGCTACGTCAACCGTGGATGAATCTCGGCTGCGCTTGAACGAGACTTGACCGGTCTCGAACATCGCGCACGTTGCCTCGCCCATCGCCTGCTGAATCGTTTGCTTTAACTGTGCTTCGATCGCCTGTTGCGCCACAATCTGCGCACGTACCGCTACGAGGTCAGCGAACACCGACGAGAGCTGGCGGTCGTCTGTGAAGTCGACTGTGCCGCCGTTGCCGGGGTAAAGGTGGCGCATTGCCCGATCGGCAGATTCCGACCCGTCCGCTGGCGGTGGCGTGTCCGACTCCACGAAGCGCCAGAAGCGTGCTTCGAGTTCTACGAGTCGGCCGATCAAGGCGTCGTCGCGTTCGATCCGATATACCTCTAGCGCCTGCCCGCACAGCAGTACCGCGACGTGCGCCGCCTGCTTGCCTGTCACGGCGAGCTGATGCTGTACCTGTAACTCGACGTATTCGGGCACACCCGCTCGCCACAGGCGCGCGCCGAACTCGCCAGCGGTCTTGCATTCCAACAGCTGCACATCTCGACATCCCACTACTTCACGGTCGATGTTGGCGAGCATGAAAGGGATGGTCGGGTGCCGAAGCACGGCGTTGATGCGCCGGACCCGGTTGCCGGTTTGCTTTGTGTAGGACGCGGCGACGATGGGCTCGAGCAGCGTGCCCCAGTATGTAGGAGAAGTCGTGTCGTTCGGATCGGGGCCGGACAGGCCCTCCGCACGTCCCGTCTTATCCAGCCAGAGCTCCAATGCGCTCATGTATGGATTGAGCCCCACAGCCGCAGCGGCATCTGATCCACCAATGCCGGTGCGGCGCGCGGCGAGCCAATCGTCGCGGCTCAGTTCCTGCGTTTTGACGAGCTTGAGCGCTGGCCGGCGCGTACGTGGCCCGTTGGGTTGAACTGCACTCATAGTGCCTCTCAAAACAAAGCGGCCCGGCAGGCGAACCTGACCGGGCCGAGGGTGAGAAGAAACGGGAGAAAACCTGACTCACACGACGAGCTTGAGCGCTTCATCCCACGCACGCAGCTTGATAGTCGAGCCTTGCCCGAACCACGCGGCATCGCGTCGATGATCGTCGCTACGCGCGCGGCGGTGGTGATCCACATATTCGGTAACCGCGTTAAGTAGTCCCCACGCGGTACCGGAAGCCGAAGCGAGATCGGCGCCCTTGCCGCGGCCTGCGTACAGTTGGCCCACAGCCTTGATCGCGCGTTCGTTGACGGCGAGCGTATCGCGATCAGCGACGTTGGGCGTTGAGTAGGTGAGCACGCGTCGCAGGAACGTCTCGGCCGCGGAGTCGGATACCTTCCGTTCAGCGAGTGCTTTGGTTCTCGCCATAAAGGCATCCCACGACGAAATCGCAATGCCGAGCTGGCGCTTGACGGCTTGCGCGTCGAACTGCGAGCGGTGCGGGACTTTGACCGCGCTGGCGCTATCGCCGAGCGCAATTTGGAGCGTGTTGTTGCAGACGACGCGGACCGATGTGAACTGGGCCGTGGTGGCGAGCGTGCCATCGCAGGCAGTCGCCAACAGCAAATAGCCGTTCACCTCATCTTTGCCCTTGATGGTTGCGCTTTGGCCGGTGCGCGCGAGTGCCCACAGCTTGCGGCCTTCCTTCAGCACGCCCGCCGTTTCGAGCTGAAAGCCACCCACTTCCGTGAGATCGCGATAAAACTCCAAGATTTCCGAGGGCTGCACGACCTGATAACGAGCGGACACGACGGAGAGCGGAGCCTTGGTGTCCGAGCGGTAGAGAACCTTCTGTTCGGGAAATGCGTGAATCGAGCCGAGGCTCCGATTGCCGGCGGCGACGAAACGTACTTCGGCTTCTTCGATGCGCCAGTTCATGCCGGCGCGTTCGGCCCACAGTTCTATCGGTTGATTGGGGGCGAGCTTGTTACCGAGGCCGTGCCAGGGTTCGGCGCCGGCATAGGCCATGGTTTGAACGAGATGCATAAAGCCTCCTGAAAATATACGGGTGCATACAGCCCGGCGCTCGCCGGACAGGTTTGAAAAGGAAAAGGAAAGGAAGAGAAAAGGCGCCGCGCTAGCGACAGCGTGGTAACGAGAGGATTCAGGCGGCTTGCTTGACGCTGAACGAATGCGTGCATGCCAGACATTGATAGTTGTCGAGCAAGTTGTCGTCGACCGCGGAGCCGACCGCAGAACCGGCCGCACAGCCTGCGGCGCTGCCGACGAGCCCGGCAATCACCGCGCCGGCAAGGCCGCCGAATACGGTACCGATTGGTCCGGCGATTGAACCGACGACCGCGCCGGTTTCCGCGCCGGCAAGTGCTGCCGCCATACCACCGGTAGCACCTGCGACACTGCCGATCGCGCTGCCCGCTTTGCGAGCGCGGTTGCGCGTATCGATACGCGACGACAGGCAACGCGGACAGCGCAGCACCTGCTCCGATGCCGACGGAGCGGGCTTTGCGGGTGCTTGGGCGGGTGCCGGTTCGAGCGTGGCCGCTTCGCTCCTCAGTTGTTCGATCGTGTTGCGCAGGTCGTCACGAACGTCGGGTGTGTAGGGCGCATGGGCCAGTTCCTCGGGACGGCCCAACGGTGGATGGGTGTCTGGCGGTTCGGCGCTGACCTCATGCACGGCATGTAGGACGTGATCGGGGTAAGGCGCGAACGCCTCCCATTCGTCGAGTTCGTCGATGTCGAATGCGGGGCGCTGAACGGTTGCACCGCGAACGGGCGGGGGAACGATCGGCGAATGGGAGCGTGTGGATCGGCTTTGGGTGGCAAGCCAGTAGAAACCCAGTGCAAACATGGCGACGAGCGTGAGCGTTAATCCTGCCAGCAAGGCGGTATATAGAGAAAAATTCACGAAAGCTCCTGAAGGAATTGCACCGAAGCGGGATCGGATCGGCGGAGCGGCCGTTGCTGACCGCGTTCGGGAGGGTGATATGTGATTGAAAGATTTTCGGATCTTGGGTCCCCAGCTGATCCGCATTCCGCTCGCATGTGGCGATAAAATGTGCTGAATACGCATGTAGGTTCACAATCGGACACCCGATAGGAGACCGGCCATGGCACGGCCATTACGCAAACTAACGAGGGACGGGGCGCCCTATGTGCGGCGCGAGGCCGTCGAGGCACAAATCACAGAACTCGAGCGGCTGCATCCCGACGAGTTGCTGGCGCGCTGCAATCTTTGGCCGAAGACAGTTCCTGGTTTTGTCCCGACTGAAGCGCTTCTTCACTTTGTGCGGATCGCCGATGCGGCGAGCGCCCATCGCGAACCTCTGTTTCGAGCACTGATGCGTCGCGTGCAACGCGCTCTACCAAAGCCCGACAGCCGCGACGGCAAGATGACTGATCTAAGCCGCATGGCCATCCGAGACCGGGTGCGGGATGGCTTTGTTGATCAAATGCTCGCGGATCTCACGGAGTACAACGAGCAGCTCGACTACTACGAGGTAAATTTCAACCAAGCGTTGGCATTCGATCGCCTTGACGCAAGTCGCCAAGTCTGGACCGAGGAGAATCGGTCGGCAGAACTGGAAAACGATGACGAAGAGATTTCCGCTGAGGTTGAACAAGCGGTGGAGCGCTATGATCCGTTCGATGCGGACGAGCTTGACAAAAAAGATTACCGGCGACTGCTGGACGGCGCGATTGATACGTTACCGCCCATTCAGAAAAGAATCGTTGAGATGCTACGCCTAGAGATTCCCATTGATTCGGGCGACCCGGACACGCTTACGATCAGTAAGACGCTTGGCAAAGCGGAAAAGACCATCCGCAATCAACGCGATCGTGCTTTCTCCACGTTGCGGCGACGCCTTGAACGAAAGGAGGAAGTGCGATGAGCAATCAGCAGCCCATGTCCCGCGACGAGGTGCTTAGAGCATTTTCTGTTGAAGACGGGGGACGCGATACCTTGGTGCGCTACCTGGCAGCGTATCCGCAATACGCCCATGCCTTAGTGGACCTGTCTCGAGAACTGGCCAGAACCTTGACCGACGACGAATTGTCCGAGGAAGACGAGCGCAGCGTCGATGCTGCCGCAGCGCGCTTTCGGGCCGGTGGCGGCTTGAAAGGTGCCGTGGTGACGTTGAAGCCGCAAGTGTTCGCCGCTGCTGCAGCGCGCTTCCAACTGCCGCTGCAAGCTATGGTGGCGTTCCGCGAGCGTCGCGTGGACCTCGCGTCTGTGCCGGCACGTTTTCTTGAGCGGTTGGCACTGACGCTTGACACCACGCTAGAACAGCTATGTGCTTTCCTATCGCAGCCACCACTGGTATCGGCTGCGCGACAAAGTAAGTCCGGTGCCAAACCGGCCGCCGCAGCCAAGGCGACGTTCGAGAAAATATTGTTGGACGCGGGGGTTTCGCGGGAGCGCGTGCAAGAACTCACCGAGCGAGGCGAATAAATGGATGCCGTCGAGCTTGCCAGGCAGCGGGCAACCGAGCTTCATCTCGATGCCGTTCGCATGGGGCGCGATCCCTGGGCACCTTACGACTTCGTTGTCGCCGAAGCTAATGCGAGAGGATTGACGGTCGAAAAATGCGCGCCAGGAGCCGACGTCCTGGATGGCGGTCGCGCCATTTTCGACAGTGAGTACGGCCTTATCGTTCACGAGGACGCAGGATCTCCCTTTGAACAGGCCTTCCTGGTGGCACATGAGATCGGCCATGTCGAGCTAGGTGATGACGAGGACGGCGAAGGCGTGATCGAAATCGACCCCGCGCGCGCAGCCGAGGCTGCGCCGGTCGGTCTTGATCGGGTGGTCGACTACAGCCACCGGCAGCGGCGTGAAGTTCAGATGGACCTTTTTGCACGCGAGTTCCTGCTGCCGCGCCCCGTGGTAAAGAAATTGCACGTTGAGCACGGGATGACCTGCGGCAGCATCGCGGATCGGCTGGGAGCACGCTTTGATGTAGTCGCGCAGCAAATGCTCGATGCGCTTCTGCTGCCGAGTGTGGTGCGCGAGCCGGCCCGTCCGGAACCGGACATTCCCTTAAATGATCAACAGCGAACAGCCGCTGCTCATCGTGGGCCCGCGTTCTTGCTCCAAGCCGGGCCAGGAACGGGTAAAACGCGCACGCTTATCGCGCGGGTCGAAAGCCTTCTTGATGAGGGTGTAGACCCTCGGCGCATCCTCCTACTGACGTTTTCCAATCGAGCAGCCGCGGAGATGGCTGAACGCATCGCGCGAAAACGACCATCCCAAGCAACTGCCCTATGGATCGGCACATTCCATCGGTTTGGTCTTGATCTACTCCGACGCTTTCACGACCTTTGCGATTTGCCAGCCGATCCAAGGTTGATGGACAGGACAGAAGCGGTGGAACTGCTTGAGAACGAGTTTCCGCGTCTTGGCTTGGAGCATTATCTCGACTTGTACGACCCGTCGCAGATCATCGCTGACATCTTGACCGCCATTTCGCGGGCAAAAGACGAGGTGGTTGACGCCGTCCGGTACCGCGAGTTGAGCCAAAGGATGCGCGACGTCGCGACCAGTCCCGATGAGATCCTGGCGGCTGATCGCGCATTGGAAGTCGCACGAGTCTATGAAGCGTACGAGGTCTTGAAACGCCAAACGGGTTGTGTGGACTTTGGTGATTTGGTGCTGCGGCCGGTTCAGTTGCTGGAGACGCATGAAGATGTGCGTCGGCAGTTGCAACTGTGCTATGACCATGTCTTGGTGGACGAGTATCAGGACGTCAACCGCAGCAGCGTTCGAATGCTGACTGCTCTCAAGCCGAAAGGCACTAACCTTTGGGTGGTCGGCGACGCGAAGCAATCCATTTACCGTTTTCGTGGCGCGTCATCATTCAACATCTCGCGTTTCGGGAAGGAAGACTTTCCGGGCGGCGTTACGGACTACCTGGAGCGCAACTATCGCTCCGTCGAGGAGATCGTCAATACGTTCTCCGAGTTCGCCACAGGCATGAGCGCGGGTGGTGCGCATAGTCGACTCAAAGCCGACCGCGCGCCATCCGGAAGTCCTCCGGAACTGCGAACCGTCGCCACCGGTGACCAGACCAGTGCTGCGTTGGCCGAGGGCATCGAGCAGATGCGGCAGGCTGGCCACCCCTATCGCGACCAAGCGGTTCTTTGTCGGGGTAACGATAAGCTCGCGGAGCTGGGACAGGAGTTGGAGCGACTGGGGATTCCCGTATTGTTTTTGGGTAGCCTATTTGAGCGTGAGGAGGTCAAGGATCTTGTTGCGCTACTGTCGCTGCTAAGCGACCGGCGGGCCATGGGTCTGGTGCGTATCGGGTGCTGGTCCGATTTTGCGATGTCCCTAGACGACGTTGTCGTCGTTTTTGAGCACCTTCGTACAACCGAGGCAGAGCCTGGCGGCTGGGGTTCGGCGATTACTGGGGTATCGCCGGCGGGGCAAGTGGCTCTGGGCAAGCTCCAGGCGGCTCTGCAAGGATTCGACCAGACGTCTAATCCTTGGACCGTCTTGTCCACGATGCTCCTGGATCGCACACGCGTCGCCGCGCGGATCGCGTCGTCAAGCAGCGTGGCCGAGCAGGCGCGAGGTATCGCGATTTGGCAGTTCATGAATTTCGTGCGAGTGCAGCCGCGAGGGCAGGGCTTCCCGATCATAAGGCTGATGGACCGGATACGTCGATTGCTCAGACTGCGCGATGATCGTGATCTGAGGCAACTGCCGGCCGCTGCGCAGGGCATTGATGCCGTTCGCCTGATGACCATTCACGGCGCGAAAGGACTGGAATTTCCTGTTGTCCACTTGGCGGGGGCAAACCAGGACAGCATGCCTGGGTCCTATCGGCCACCGAAGTGTGCTCCGCCAGATGGGATGATCGTGGGCGCGGATGACGCTGCCGATGCGGTGGGGCGTGCCGCTCAGGCGCAGGAAATGGAATGTCTCTTCTACGTGGCAATGTCTCGGGCGCGAGATCGGCTCTTCCTGTATGCCGCGACGAACAAGGGGAAAGCCAAACGACCACTGTCGCCGTTTGTCGATCGGCTCGGGGCCTTGCGGCGCGTGCCCTCCAATCCGGCGTTCCGACTTCCGCCGTCGCCGGATACCGCGCCACTGGACGTCGCGTTTTCCGGCAATGTGAGCTTCAGCGCGAAAGCCGCCTCGCTTTACGAATCTTGCCGCCGGCGTTTCCTTTACACCCATCTTCTGCACATCGGTGGTCGCCGGCAGGCGACGGCCTTCATGAAGATGCACGAGGCCGTACGGTCGGTGTTCCAGGCCATAATCGAGGCAGGCAATGCACCTGTGAACGAATGGGAGGGCTGGCTTGACGCGGCTTTCCTCGAGAGCGGTTTGCACGACCACGGCTACGTTGACGACTACCGCCTTATAGCGAAAGCAATGATCCGGTTTTTCTTGGCGTCGCGGGATGGCGCAGTCGTCGAAGCCGCACGATCCATAAGCGTTACGTTCGGTGATCAGCAGGTCGTCGTGTATCCCGATGAAATTCTCGTGAAGGACGGTGTTCGGACGTTACGCAGTGTCTACACCGGCCATGCGCCTCGTTCGGAACCGAAGGATGTCGGCACTGCGGCATTTCTGCTGGCGGCCGAAAAGGCATTTCCCGGTGCCACCGCGGAGCTTGTCTATTTGGCGGACGAGCGGACCAAGCCCCTCGGCTTGAAGCCAAAGGAGCTTGGCGACCGCCAGAGCAAGCTCGAGGGCATGCTGATCAGCATCCGAGCCGGCAATTTCGAGGCCGAGCGGTCGGAATACACGTGCCCGGGCTGTCCGGCCTTCTTTGTCTGCGGTGCGACACCGCCTGGAACGTTGCACAAATCGTTCTGAAAAATTTTTTACCGGCGTCCTTCCGTTAGCCCGATTAAGTCAGTGTAGCTAGGTGTGACCTGGCACAAACCTTAAGAGGAACTGACGGTGAATTCCATTCAAGACGATTTCGATGATGTTGGACAGGCGTTGCGGGAAAGCCGCCCGCTGAAGGCTGCCCGCGGATACTTTATCCGCTTCGCCCTCGATGGTGTCGACTTCCGGCCCATCACAGTGTCCGATCCCGTGCCAACCGGTCGCCAAATTCTGTCGGCGGCTGGCTTAGACGACCGGGGGGACTTTACTGTTTGCGCCGTCCTGGTTACGGGCGAATTTGAAGACGTGTCCCTCGACGAGACGTTTGACCTGCGCGGGCGCGGTGCCGAGCGCATCATTGCCTTTCACACGGACCGTGATTTCAAGCTGACGCTCGACGGTCGCCAACTGATTTGGGGCATGCCGGTGATCAAGGGCGAGGCGCTCTATGCTCTGTCGGGCATCGATGCCGACCAGGCTGTGTATCTCGAAGTCCGCGGCGGCACTGACCGCCTGATCGAGCCCGGCGACAGCGTAGATCTTGCCGAGCCGGGCGTCGAACATTTCATTACAGCGCCCCGTCCGGTCAAGGGTTACGTGATCATTGTGAACTCCCGTGACGAGCCTGTTCCCGGAGAGAAAGTCACCTTCGAGCAGGTCGTGCAGTTGGCTTTTCCGGGCGCGCCCGTCGATCCGAAGGTTCGGTACTCGATGACCTATCGCAATGCGGCGTCCAACCCGCATGCAGGCGAGCTTGCCGAAGGCGGCACGGTTGAAGTCAAACATCACGGGACTATCTTCAATGTCACAAAAACTGTTCAATCTTAATGCCGACCTGCGTCGGTTGCGTGAAGAGGGTTACTTCGTCCAGATCCACGGCGGATTGCTGGTGATGCGCGAGGTGCCCTATGTTGACTCTCAGAAGCGGGTTCGTACGGGGACATTGGTGACCTCGCTCGATCTGGCGGGCGACACGACCCGTAAACCGGAGTCGCACGTTGCTCATTGGGACGGCGAATTTCCGTGCCGTGCCGATGGCACGCCATTGCAGGAAATCGCGCACCAGTCTCAGGCGATAGATCTAGGCCACGGGGTGACCGCTCGCCATTCCTTCTCCAGTAAGCCGGGGCCGGAAGGCTACCCGAACTACTTCGAAAAGATGTCCACTTACGCGACCATCCTCGCAGGCCCTGCAGCCGTCCTGCAGCCAGGCGTCAGTCCCAGGGTATTTCGCGCGCCTGACGACATGGAGGCAGACAGCGTGTTTAACTACATTGATACCGCTTCTGACCGTGTTGGTATCGGCGGACTATCGGCCAAGTTCGAGGGTGAAATCGTTTCGGTGATCGGCACGGGTGGTACCGGCGGATACATCCTCGACTTGGTGGCGAAGACGCCGGTGCGCGAAATCCGTCTATTCGATGCCGACGAGTTCTTGCAGCACAATGCGTTTCGCGCCCCCGGGGCGCCCTCACTAGAGGAACTGCGCGAAGCGCCTAAGAAAGTCGACTACCTCAAGAGCATATATTCCAGGATGCACCGGGGGATCGTTGTCCATTCGGTGAAGCTCGAACAGGCGAACGTCGAGCTTTTGAACGGTACGACGTTCGCCTTTATCAGCATGGATGCTGGGGAAGATAAGCGCGCCGTGGTGGAAAAGCTTGAAGCGCTCGGTGTGCCATTTGTCGATGTCGGCATGGGCCTGGACTTGGTGGACGGTAGCCTTGGGGGGATCTTGCGAGTGACCGCTAGTACGCCACAAAAGCGCGAACACGTGCATGCTGGGCGCATCTCGTTTGCGGGTGGCGGCGAGCGCGACGTCTACGCTTCGAACATTCAGGTCGCAGATCTGAATGCGCTCAACGCCGTGTTGGCCGTCATCAAGTGGAAAAAGCTGAGGGGCTTCTACCGCGACCTAGACCGGGAGCACCACAGCACCTACACGACGGACGGTAACCTTCTGCTCAACAGTGATCAAACATAATGCGCATCAAGACACTCGAGCATCGCTTCGTGCGAAGCATTCCGCGGGAACTTGAACCCGGAATCCTCTATGTATCCGTGGAATACGGGACAGCCGTGCATAGTTGCTGCTGCGGTTGCGGGGAACAGGTCGTGACGCCGTTTTCCCCGACCGATTGGAAGATGACTTACGATGGCGAATCGATCTCATTGACGCCATCGGTCGGCAATTGGTACTCGGGATGCCGTTCGCACTATATTGTCAGGCAAGGGCGTGTGATCGAAGCGGAAAGTTGGAGCCAAGCACAAGTAGAGGCTGAGCATCGGCGAGACCTTGCAGCCAAGGCCTCCTTTTATAGCGACAACGTGGCGGTGGATGATGCGCAAGCTTCTACCCCTCGCAATCCTGCAGTGCCCGTTGCCGAGCGCGAGCGGCCTTCGCAGCGTGCGCGTAGCTTCTTGTCTTCCGTTGCCGCATGGCTCCTAGGCAGCGCGTTGAAAAAGTAGCCTTGGCGAAAATGCCGGGGGCGACATGTTTTGTGTTCATCTAGCTGGCAGGTAGATTTGAACGTGGCGATCCGCAACGCACATGGTGCAATGGCGCTGTGCCGCAGAGTCGTCATTGAATTGGGGTTAAGCGTGAACAGTTGCGACTGGAAAAATGGAGAAACGCATTGAAACTCCTCCACACTGCCGATTGGCAAATCGGCAAGCGCTACGGCCAGTTCGATCCGGAAGAGGCGGCCTTGTTGGCCGAGGCGCGTTTTGACGTAGTCTCGCGCATCGCGGAACTTGCCAATTCCCAGGGCGTTGATCTGGTTCTTGTCGCCGGCGACGTATTCGACGCGCAAGGTGTGTCTGATCGAACCGTGTTGCGCTTGTTTCAGCTCATCTCGGGTTTCGCCGGGCCATGGGTCATGATCCCCGGCAACCATGACGCAGGTCTCGCCGAGTCGGTGTGGACGCGCGCGGCGCGGCTCGGAGCGATCCCGCCTAACGCTCACGTCTGCTTGCGTGCCGAGCCCCTAACTCTGAGCGATCCGGGTGTCGTGATCCTACCGGCGCCGCTGACGCAGCGCCACACGTACGAAGACCTTACGCGCTGGTTCGATTCCGTGGCGACGCCTGTAGGCATACCACGCATCGGGTTGGCCCATGGGAGCGTGCAGGGTATCCTCGCGGAGGGCATCGATGCCACGAATCCGATCTCACCGGAGCGGTCCGCGCTCGCTCGCCTCGACTATCTGGCGTTGGGCGACTGGCATGGCACCAAACAGATCGGCGACAGAACGTGGTACAGCGGTACCCCGGAGACCGACCGTTTCCGCAACAACGATTCCGGGCAGGTTCTGCTGGTGGAGTTAGCCGCAACGGGCGCGGTACCCATCGTTACGCCGATCGGAACCGGCCGCTATCGTTGGCGCTATATCGAGCGCGAGTTGCGCCTCGCCAGTGACGTCTACGAACTCGTCCAAGAATTGGAAACGTTCGACTCCAACGATGTCGTGCAGCTCAAGCTAAGTGGTCATGTCGATTTGGAAAGCCACCTCTCGATGAGCCGCGCAGTTGGCCAAACGCAAGCCCGCACGCGCAGCTTGGTCGTCGACTTGTCGGAGCTGCGCATACAGCCGACCGACGACGACCTCCGTGCGCTGCATGCAGACGGCTATCTAGGCGAAGTCATTGCGGAGCTTCGCGCTCAGGAAGGCGACGACAACGCTGAACTGGCGCGCGATGCACTGGCGTTGCTCGCCGGCATCCTCGACGAAACGCGGGCGACGAGCGCGAACGGGAGCCAACAATGAAGTTATCTCGTCTTCGCATCGAGCAACTTCGCAAGTTCCGCCAACCTGCGGAGATTGCGGATCTGGCCGAAGGTATCAACTTGTTCGTCGGCCCGAACGAGGCGGGCAAAAGCACGATCGCCGCAGCGATTCGTGCGGCGTTTTTCGAGCGGCATCGTTCGAGCAGTGTAGAGCACCTGCGTCCGTGGGGCGACGGGGCTGTGTCGCCGTCGGTCGAGATCGAGTTCACCGTGGGCGGTCGCGCCGCGCGTCTGCGCAAGAGTTTCCTGCAGCGCAAGCGCTGCGAGCTGGAAATCGACGGCCAGCGCTTGGAAGGGGCGCAGGCAGAAGACCGCCTTGCCGAACTACTGGGTTTCGCATTCGCTGGTCGTGGCCCGAGCGGCCCAGAGCATTGGGGCATCCCTGGGCTTTTGTGGATCGAGCAGGGTGCAGCGCAAGAGATCGACACGCCGGTTGCGTATGCCGCGGAGCATTTGCAGCGCGCGCTTGGTGCCTCGCTCGGCGAGGTTGCCAGTAGTTCGGGCGACGCGGTGCTGGATCGTGTGGAGAGCGCGCGAAACGAACTGCTCACGCCGGCCACGGGTCAGCCCCGCGGCGATTACGCCGAGGTGCGGAAACGAGAATCGGCCTTGGCGGCCGAGCTAGAGAACCTGGAGGGCCAAGTCGCGACCTACCGCAGCAAAGTCGACCAATTGGCGACGTTGCGCCGGGAGCACGCAAAAGACAGTGCCGAGCAGCCGTGGCAGGCATTGCGCGCGGACGAACGCGCGGCGCAGGCCAAGCTTGACGAAGTCGGAGCGGTCGAGAAGTCGCTGCAGGCCATGCGGGAAAAAGTCGAGCAGACGGTCCAGCGGCAAGCCCTTTTGATCGTGAATCTCGACACCTTCGATCAGCAAGAGCGCGACTTGGCCGCCCGTGAGAAGAATCGCGACGAGGCGCAAGCGCAAGTGACGGCTGCGGAAGCGGCGCACGCATCGTCCAAGGCGCGCAATGAGCAGGCACAGGCAAGTTTCGACGTCGCGCGCAAGCTATTGAGTCTCGTTCGCCAAGAAGGGAATCGGCGTAGCCAAGCGGCTCACGTCGATGAACTTCGCGCGCAAATCGCGACGGCCCAGAAGAAGCTGTCGGAGGCCGGCGTCGAGCAGGAAGCCTTGCTTGCCGCCCGTCGGGCTGCTGCCGCGACCGAATTGCGCGACGAAGACCTGAAAGTGCTGCGCCAACAGGCGGCGCAAGGACGTGAGCTGGAGATCCGGCAGGCGGCTGCGGCGACGCGGCTACGATACGAGCTTGAACCCGGGCGCGAACTGCGCACCGGGAGCGATGTATGGGCTGGCGATGGCGAAGCGTTAATCACAGAGCCGACAACGCTTCTTCTGCCCGGCATCGGCAGCCTCGAAATCATCCCTGGCGGTTCGGATCTAGCCGAGGTCGCACGGGATCTTCGCTCCGTAGCTGAGCGTCAGGCCGCACTGCTCGAACGCCTGGGGTTGTCTTCGCTTGAAGCGGCGGAGGCGCGTCGCGAGATGCATCACGCGCATGAAGCCGAAGCCAAGATGCACGAGGCAACGCTCAAGATCCTTGCGCCGGCCGGCGTGGACGTCCTTCGCAGCGAACTGGCAGCAACGAGCGCGCGACTGGAAGAGGGCGAGAAGCGCCTTGCTCAACTGCCGGCTCGACCGGACGATGCGGATGGCTTTCCGCCCGTGGATGAAGCCGAAGCCGCTGAAGAAAATACGCGGCGCGATCTCGAACGGCAGAGCGAAGCGCTGAATCAAGCGCACGTCGCGGCAGCGAACGCTCGAAGTGCCTTGGAAGCTGCGCAGCGAGAAGTCACAGCCGCCCGAGCGAAACTCGAAGCGCCGGATCGCGCAGAGCGCCTGCGCAAATCGCAAGCGGATCTCCTCGAAGCCAAAGCCGAAAGCGCGCGCTATGCCGCCGAAATCGAGACGTTGGAAGAGAAGATCAGTGCGGCGCGTCCCGATCTGTTGCTCCAGGACATCAAGCGTTGGCGTGCAAGTGCAGAGGCGCTCGAGCGAGCCCACGACGATCGCCGCGTGCGTATTGAGCGTCTGGAGGCGGAGTTGCAAGCTCTGGGTGCGCAAGGCCTCGAAGAAAAGCGTGCCGATGTCGCTCGCGAACTCGAGCAGACGCGCAGACGCGTCGCGGAAATGCAGCGTCGAGCGAATGCGCTCGATTATTTGCTCGAGCTGTTACGACGCAAGCGAGCCGCGGTGACCCAGCGCCTGCATGCGCCGCTGCAGCGTCATTTGAACCACTACGTACAATTGCTGTTCCCTCAAGCGACGCTGGAGCTTGGCGAGGACTTTGTGCCGCGGTTGCTGAGCCGCCCGGGGGCCGAGGTGGGCGACTTCCACGAGATGAGCTTTGGGGCGCGCGAGCAGATGGGGGTAATCAGCCGGCTCGCATACGCCGACCTGCTCAAAGAGGCGGGGCGTCCGACGTTGATCATGCTCGACGATGTGCTCGTTCATAGCGATGACGGACGACTGGCGCAGATGAAGCGCGTGCTGTTCAACGCAGCCACGCGACACCAGATCCTGCTCTTCTCCTGCCACCCGGAGAAATGGCGCGATTTAGGCGTTGGAGCTCGGTCAGTCGAAGCGCTGCTAGGTGCCTAACCTGAGCGGTGTCAACGCAGGGACAGGGGCGAAATCGAAACTTGATCAGATGTTGCCGCACAGGCCGCTGTCAGTGCGCTTCGCACTTCTGTAAAATTCAGGTCCCGCTGCTGAAATGGGGTACGCTGGGGAGCGGTTGTGGAAGAATTCGAAAGGTGTCGGGACTGTTATTACCTCATCAAGGCCGATATAGGCGAGCACAATGACCAAGAAATCGCTGAGTGAAACCGACATATGTGCCAAGTGGATCACCCCGGCTGTCGTTCAAGCCGGATGGGATGAAGCAACCCAGATCCGCCGCGAGGTTGGTTTCACAAAAGGCCGCATCATTGTTCGGGGCAAACTGGTTACGCGGGGAAAGGCGAAGCGGGCGGACTACGTCCTCTATTACCAAAGCCTCCCCATCGCCGTCATCGAAGCTAAAGACAACAATCACGCGATAGGTGACGGAATGCAGCAGGCGCTCGAATACGCCGAGACGCTGGCCGTGCCGTTCGTGTTTTCGAGCAACGGCGATGGCTTCGTATTCCACGATCGTACCGGCATGGGCGCGAAGCTCGAAGTGACGCTCTCGCTCGGGGATTTTCCTTCTCCGTCGAAGCTATGGGCTCAATATCTGGTATGGAAGGGACTTGGGCCCCAGCAGGAAAAGATCGTTCTGCAGCCTTACTACGACGATGGCAGTGGCAAGGAGCCTCGCTACTATCAGCGCAATGCCATTAATGCCTCCGTCGAAGCTATAGCAAAGGGCCAGAAGCGTGTTCTGCTTGTCATGGCAACGGGGACGGGCAAAACGTACACCGCTTTTCAGATCATCTGGCGTCTGTGGAAGGCCGGACAGAAAAAGCGCATCCTATTTCTGGCCGACCGGAACGTGCTGATCGACCAGACGATGGTCAACGATTTTCGGCCCTTCGGACCAGCAATGGCCAAGCTCAGTACCGGCACGAAGACGATCGAGCGGGCCGACGGTAGCCAGGCGGAGCTGACGACAGCTGTCGATAAGACGCGGCGGATCGACACGGCGTATGAAATTTACCTCGGGCTGTATCAGGCCATCACCGGGCCAGAAGAACGGCAGAAGCTCTTTCGCGAGTTCTCGCCAGGATTTTTTGATTTGATCGTCATCGACGAGTGCCACCGCGGCAGCGCGGCAGAGGATTCGGCCTGGCGCGAAATTCTCGAGTATTTTTCGGATGCCACGCAGATTGGTCTGACGGCCACCCCCAAGGAGACGGAGTATGTCTCGAACATTAATTATTTCGGTCAGCCGGTTTACACTTATTCGCTAAAGCAGGGCATCCGCGATGGCTTTCTCGCGCCGTACAAGGTCATTAAGGTTCACCTGGACGTCGACGTCGAAGGGTATCGCCCCCAGAAAGGCGAGATAGACTTTTACGGCAACGAGATCGAGGATCGCGTTTATAACCAGAAAGATTTTGACCGCACGCTCGTGATTGATGAGCGGACACAGCGCGTCGCGAAGTGGGTATCGGATTATTTGAAGGAAAGCGGCGAGCGCTTCCAGAAGACCATTGTGTTCTGCGTCGACACGGAGCATGCGGCTCGGATGCGCCAGGCGCTCGTCAATGAAAACGAAGACTTGGTGCAGAAAAATGACCGCTATGTCATGCGGATTACCGGCAACGACCCGCAGGGCAGCGCGCAGATTGGCAATTTCATTGACCCAGAGTCGACCTATCCTGTCATCGTGACCACCTCGAAATTGCTTTCGACGGGCGTTGATGCGCAGACTTGCCGGCTGATCGTGCTCGACCGCGAGATCGGATCGATGACCGAGTTTAAGCAAATCGTCGGCCGCGGCACGCGCGTCCACGAGGACAGCAAGAAATACTACTTCACGCTGGTGGATTTTCGGAAAGCAACAAATCACTTCGCGGATCCGGAGTTCGACGGCGAGCCGGTTCAGATCTATGAGCCGGGAGAGGGTGATCCCGAGACTCCGCCGGATGATGTCCCTCCCCTGAACGACGATGACGATGAGGATCCTATCCCACCCGAGCCGGGTGACAATGAAACGATCATCGATGGAGAGCCGCCGGACATCACGCTGCCACCTGACGGCGGCGAAGTACCTCGTAAATTTTACGTTCACGGCAAGCCGGTCAGCGTGCTGACCGAGCGGATTGAATATCTCGACGAGGATGGCAAGCTGGTGACGGAATCGCTGCGAGACTACAGCCGCAAAGCGATTCGCAAACAGTACACGAGCCTTGAACAGTTCCTTCGGCGGTGGAACACCGCCGAGCGCAAAGAAGTGATCATGGAGGAGCTGGCAGAGGAAGGGCTGCTGCTCGGACCGCTGCAGGAGGAGGTAGGGAAAGACCTCGACCCGTTCGACCTGATCTGTCATATCGCCTTCGATCAACCACCTCTTACGCGCCGGGAGCGCGCCAGCAACGTGCGAAAGCGCGACGTGTTCACCAAGTATGGTCCGCAGGCCCGGTCGATTCTCGAAGCGTTGCTGGCCAAATATCAGGACGAAGGTATAGTTTCGGGCCTCGACGACGCGAAGATTCTCGAGATCCCGCCGTTTAACACGATGGGGACGCCGCTTCAACTCATCAAGCAATTCGGGTCCCGCGCCAGTTTCGAGAACGCTGTTCACGAACTACAAACCGCTCTATATCAGGAAGTGGCTTAACGCATGTCTGCACGAAATACGGTCAAGTCCATCCAGGACATCATGCGCCAGGATGTTGGCGTCGACGGCGATGCCCAGCGCCTGTCCCAGCTTTGCTGGATGTTCTTTCTTAAAATCATTGACGATCAGGATCAGCAGTTGGAAGTGATGCAGGACCGCTACCGGTCCCCCATCCCGGAGGCGTTGCAATGGCGCACGTGGGCCGCTGACCCGGAAGGCATTACCGGTGACGCACTGATTGCCTTCATCAATACCGAGTTGTTTCCGCGCCTCAAGGAGTTGCCGGTCACAGGCAAGAACGCCAACCGCAGCCGCGTCGTACGCGGCGTCTTTGAAGATGCCTACAACTACATGAAGTCCGGCCAACTGATGCGGCAGGTCATCAACAAGATCAGCGGCGTCGACTTTAATGACCTCGCCGAGCGGAAGCACTTCGGCGACATCTATGAACAGCTTCTGAATGACCTGCAGAGTGCCGGTAACGCAGGTGAGTACTACACCCCGCGCGCGGTGACTGCTTTCATGGTTGATCGCATCGACCCAAAACCGGGCGAAATCCTGTTCGATCCATCCGTCGGCACCGGCGGTTTCCTGACGTGCTCCATCCGTCACATGCGCGACAGATATGTACGAACCGTTGAGGATGAGCAAGCCCTTCAGGCTGGTTTGCGCGCTGTCGAAAAGAAACAGCTTCCGCATATGCTGTGCGTGACGAATATGCTCTTGCATGGGATTGAAGACCCGAGCTTCGTGCGTCATGACAACACCTTGGCGCGGCCGTATATCAGCTATGGCCAAGCCGACCGAGTAGACATCATTCTGACGAATCCGCCGTTTGGCGGAAAGGAAGAAGACGGCATTGAGTCGAACTTCCCGGCACATTTCCGCACGAAGGAAACTGCCGACTTGTTTCTGGCGCTGTTTATTCGCCTGCTCAAGCCAGGTGGCCGCGCCGGGATAGTGTTGCCTGACGGTTCGTTGTTCGGCGAAGGCGTCAAAACCCGCCTGAAGGAGCAACTGCTAGAAGAATGCAATCTGCACACCATCGTCCGTTTGCCCAACAGCGTGTTTAAACCCTACGCAACCATCGGTACCAATCTGCTCTTCTTCGAAAAGGGCGAGCCGACGCGGGACGTATGGTTCTATGAACACCGCGTTCCCCAAAGCCAGAAGGCATACTCGATGACGAAGCCGATCCGTCTTGAGTACCTACAAGACTGCGCCGATTGGTGGGGCGGCGCCGAACGCAAGGACCGCCAGGAAACCGAACTGGCCTGGAAAGTCAGCTCGGATGATATAAAGGCACGCGGCTACAACCTTGATTTTAAGAACCCGCACACCGTCGCGGACGACCACGGAGACCCGGCGGATTTGTTGGCCAAACTGGAGCGTGGCGAGCAGAAGGCCGCCAATCTGCGTGACCAGCTTAAAAGCATTTTGGCGGAGGCACTGCTCCGATGAGTGCGGAATTGCTGTTGCAACACTTCGAGCGTATTAGCGAAGCGCCGGACGCTATCGTGCGCTTGCGTCGCTTCATTCTTGACTTGGCGATCCGCGGGAAGCTAGTGGCGCAAGATGCAAATGACGAGCCGGCCGCGGAATTGCTTAAGCGAATATACGCGCGCAAAGCGACGACAAAGAAGGTTGCGCCAAAGACTGAAAGGCAGGATCTAATGTTTGAACTGCCGAGCGGCTGGTGCAGCGCCAGCTTCGGCGACGTCTTTTCGCTGGAGTACGGTGATAACCTGCCAGCCGAAAAACGCTCAAATTCCGGGGAATTCCCTGTATATGGATCAAATGGCGTTGTTGGTAGTCATTTGCAGTGCTTTGTTCGCTCTCCTTGCATCGTCGTTGGTCGAAAGGGATCTGCAGGCGCGCTCAACTTGTCTCTTGCACAAGGTTGCTGCGTTACCGATGTGGCCTATTATTGCGTTCCTCCAAAAGAAATCGACTTGCTTTTCGCGTTCAAAATGTTTCACACGCTTCGTCTCGAAGACCTAGGCAAAGGTGTCAAGCCGGGGTTGAACAGAAGTGACGCATATGCTCTGGCGATTGCAATTCCACCTATAGCGGAACAACGTCGCATCGCCACAAAAGTGGACGAGCTTATGGCTCTGTGTGATCAATTGGAAGCGGCTAAGGGGGAGTGCGAGCAAAGCCGCGACCAGCTTGTGCGAGCCACTCTTCAACGGTTAAGCCAACCCAATGATGAAGAATCGTTTGGCGAGCACGCCGGTTTCGCCCTCAGCAATCTCGCCCGCCTCACCGGTCGTGCAGAGCGCATTAAGCAACTGCGCCAAACAATTCTCAACCTCGCCGTGCGGGGCAAGCTCGTTACTCAGGATGTCCGAGACAAGCCTGCACCGAAATTCGATGTCGCTCAGAAGGCGGCCGGAAGAGACCGGATAAAAATGAGTCTCCCGACAGGCTGGAGTTGGGCCAAGGTCGAAGATGTAGCTGATGCGCGACTTGGCAAGATGCTAGACAAAGCAAAGAATTCTGGCCAGCCATACCGCTATCTGCGGAACACCAACGTCCATTGGTTCGATGTGCGGTTTGACGAACTCAAAAGCCTTAGACTTGAACCTTCAGAGGTCGAGAAGTATCTGCTACGGGATGGCGATGTACTCATTTGCGAAGGGGGGCACGGAATTGGAAGAACCGCCGTCTGGCGGGAGCAAGAACCCAACGTGGTATTTCAGAAAGCTTTGCATCGCGTTCGTCCTGGCCATCTTCTAGCTAGCGACTTTTTTGCGATGTGCGTTTCGGTTTACTTTGACGCTGGAGTTTTACAGAATTATTTTACAGGCGTCGGAATTCCACATTTCACTGGGAAGGCTTTGTCGAAGCTCGTCTTTCCGCTGCCACCCATCGCTGAGCAGCACCGTATCGTCGCCAAAGTTGCCGCTTTAATCACACTATGTGGCCAATTAGAGGCTGAGCTCACATCTACAGAAGCGGATAGCGGTCGCTTGTTGGAAGCCGTACTGCATGAAGCTCTGACCGCCCCAGCGCTGGCAGCGGTGGCATGAGCGACGCAAATTCCGGCCCTCATTTTTAGTGGATCGTCGGTCAACTACGGTGAAATAGATTCAAGGACTTGATACCGTCGCTGATGATGCTCGGGGAGCGAATCAAAGTGGCCAGGGCGCACATGACAACGGGGCCTCTCAGCCCCGTTTCTGCGTTGCTCTAAACATTCGTTAGCCCGGCGAGCCACCGTCGTATCCGAACCCGTTCGACGGCATGGGCTCGGGCAGTCCCATGGCCTTCCGAAGCCGCAAGAGGTTGGCGGCGACGGCCGCTTTGCTGCTACCGACCGTCGGCGTTTTGTGCAGCTGGAGCCATTGTTCGGTTATCTGGTCGGGCGGCACGTTGAAACGCTTCAGCCACGCTTCGGTCGCGATGGTTGTGTTGAGCATCGGCGCGGTGCTGTCGAGCGTGCCGCTTTGCAGGATGTCCATCGCTCCCGCGATGATAGGGCGCAGCGCCGCGTCGAGCAGCACATACGCCGGCGGGGGCAGGGGAGACTTTCCCGGCCCAGCAGACACACCGGATTGCGGCGCGGCGCCGGCTTGAATGATCAAGCCGCCGTCTCTCAACGGCTGGTGCACGTACCAGTCGGGCGGCAGTGTGAGCGACGCGGCTCCCCCGGCTGCGCGCACGAGATCCCCGTCCAGCGCGACGAGCCAATCGACCGTCTTGATCTTCCCGACCAGGTCGACGGTGCTCAATCCCATCGGGTCGCCCACGTCGATCCCCGGACCGTAGCGGCGCGCGTAAAAATACTCGCTCGCTTCGTTAGGTTCCCGTCCCATAGGCGGCACATTGACGGCAAATCCCGCGTGACCGGAGATCGTGGGCAGAGCTTCGCAGAACGCGGCGAACAGCGCCTGAAACACGCCGGGACGCTGTTCGAGGAAGGCGCGCGGGACTGTGAAGTCGATCACGTCCATTCCGCGTCCGAGCTTCGCTTGCCAATCGGCAATCGTAAAAACGGCGAACTCGTAGAACCCCGTCGCGAGCTTGTGCTCAGCACTCGTAACCTGCACGACCAGCGCTTCGTCGGCGGGAACGGTCTTCGCCAAGTTCGCAAGACCGGGCGCTTTGTCGAGCGGCATGGGCTGCTCGCCTTCCGTGTAGAACCAGCGCAGCGGACCGTCATTCGACGGCGGTTCTCCGAGCGCGCGGGCCAGCGCTTGCGTGTACTCATCGATCGTCGCGCGGTACTGCTCAAAGCACTTGATGATCGCAGCGCGCACGGCGGGCGTGTGGCCGTCACGGAAATACACGACACCGCGTACGACCAGCGCGGCACCCGTGATCGCTTTCTGGTATGCGGGCTCGTACACCCCGAACGGCAGCGTGTCGGCGCGGTGCTCGTCTGCGATCCACGCCTTGATTTCGGATTCAGTCATTTGGGTGTTCCATCACATGCCACATCACGGGATCAGCGGAGGGAGTCGGCCAGGCGTTGGAGGCAGTCCCCCACCACCCGGTATGTTCGGAAAGCCGCTCCCGCTCTTTCCACCCCCACCAAGCAGTTCGTCCATGTCCGACGAGGATGAAGTCTTGGGCTGGTGCTGCGTGGACGTCTCGCCGTCTTGCTTGTCATCACCGCATCCGCACTCTGCGGGGCCTAGCGACACGAACTTCGAACGGCCACCGGCAATGCGGATGTAATCCCGCTCTTGATTACGACCATAGTCGTCCGGCGGAAACTTGAACTCTATAACCTGCTTGATGTTGCTTTGAACGGGCGGTTGCTCGGGATCGTTCACGATCACGACGTCCGGCCGTCGCAAGTTACCCTTCCCGGCTTTATACGTCTTGCGCCCGCCAGGCCAAAAGTCCTCGATCCATTGGCGAATGTCCAGATGCGGGCGCAACGGATCGTCCGGGTCCGTCACCGGCTCCGGCGGGGCCACTTTCATGTTGTAAGTCTGCTCCGGTTTGTAGACCGTCGGTGCACCCGTTTCGACGCGCGACAGTCCGTTCGCAAAATCGAGGCGCTGCTGGACGCATTTTTGGCGCTGGATTCGACCGTTGCGCGTCGCTACACCGATGTTTTTGCACTTGCAAAGCACGGTGCAAAGGACCGCGCGGTCTTTCGCCGCAAGTCGACCGTTGACCCCGACTTGATTCGTTTGTCCCTCGGGCGAGACCCCACCGGTCGCGGATCCCGGACCGTAGTCGCTCATGCGGACGTGCTCCCTGGATGCTCGAACGTCAAGGACGAAGCGTCATGGTTGTCGAGCCAGTCCGTAAACCCATTGGCGTCCGTTTTCCCCTGGACCACGCGTCCGTCGGCGGTGCGCACGGTGTACGGGTGGCCGGCGACCGGCTGGCGGTTGACGTCGTCCAGCACCTGGAATCTTCCCCGGTATGGCGTTTGAGGGATTGCCTCGGATAGGACGTTTTTTCCGCCGCCTATCGAACCGCCGCTAGTTGGTTCGGCCGTTGTATTGTTTTGCGAGGCAATGAGTGTGGCCCCGCATGCTGTCGTGTCGCCTTCCGAGGCGACAGGCCGGCCGTCGAACGTCACGCCGAGATTCTTCACCGCGACGATCGGATAGATCCCGCCACATTTCGGGCAGGAAACTTTATCGCCGAGCAGTGCAATCGGACGGCCATCGTCCATGTTTGCCGGCGAGCACGCGAGAACGGTACCCCCGTGCGAGGTCGTGTCGCCTTCACGGATGAATGCAAAACCCATGATCTGTGCCCTCTCTGTTTTTTTTGGTCGGAGGAATGTAGCACAAAGGGTTTTCCCGGGGCCACGCTGTCGACATTGATGGTTTCTGTAGCGGCGTTTGCTGTAGCCACTGCGCGATCCTGCGAGCTTGGACCTCGAGGGCGCTGGAAGGAACTCTGCAGCGTCACTTGCGCCCCCGGGACGACGCGATGCTCCCGTCAGCCATGCGCCCCCGCTAACCGGAGGGGCCGGCTGCATGCCCAAAGGTCGCCGGGAATCGGCAAGGTGCGGACAACGCGATAGGCTTCATTTGCCGAATTGGTTTTTAGGTGGAGGAAACGTGCTTCGCCCATGCCTCCATGAGAGGACGCCGCTGCTCCAGCAAATCCGTTCGGTGGTATGCGGCTTCGACCTTGTTTGCGACCGTGTGAGCCAGCGCGCGCTCGGCCAGATCACGAGCATAGCCATGCTCGCTGGCCCAATCGCGGAAGCTAGAGCGGAAGCCGTGGGCGGTTGCGAATCGTCCGGGTGTGTCGCTCTCTGCCTTGACGCGACGAAGCAAGGCGGTCAGCGCCATATCGCTCAAAACCTTTTCGCGGGGCGAGGGGAAGACAAGGACGTCGTGCAGCTGGCGTTTCTTGAGAGTATTAACAAGTGCTAACGCGTGCTCGGATAGAGGGACTCGATGTAGTTCCTTGGCCTTCATGCGCTGAGCTGGAATGCTCCAGACGCCTGCATGCAGATCGAACTCGTCCCATGTCGCACCGCGGACCTCGCCGCTCCGGGTTGCCGTGAGAATTAGGAAGAGGAGGGCGGCGCGAGTGCTATCGCCTGGTCCGAGCGCCGCGAGGTGCGTTGTGACGAATTTGGGTACTTGCCGCCAGGGCATGGCAGGTTGGTGCTCTGCCTTGCTCGACTGTTTGGGCAAGATGTGATCGATAACGCCCACCGGGTTCGCCGCGATGTGACCGTGCGCCCAGGCCCATTGCATGACGGCATGCATCCGTTGCCGGGTGCGGCTTGCGGTTTCCGCTTTCGTCAACCAGATCGGCCGCAGAACGTCTGCGCAATCGCCAGGGCTGATGGCGTCAAGTTTGCGGTTTCCGAGCTTCGGAAACACATAGGTCTCAAGCGTGCTGATCCATTGTGCCGCATGCTTTTCGTTCTTCCATCCCGGCTTCAGCTCCTCGTGAACCTTTCGAGCAGCTTTCTCGAATGTAAGGGCGGCCGTTGCAACCGCAGCGGTTTCGCGGTCCCGATTGCGCTGCTCAATCGGATCTTCGCCGCTATCGATGAGCTTCCGCATGGCATGCGCCTTTTCGCGCGCTTCTGCGATCGATGTCGCGGGATAAATACCGAGGCCGGCATCGCGCCTCTTGCCCGTCACCGGGCTGGTGAAGCGCAAGATCCATTTGCAGCCGGATTTGGACGGTACCAGCATCAGTCCGGTGACCTTTCCGTCAAAGGCCGGCTTGTCGTCCGGCTTCAGTGCTTTTGCTTGTTTGTCGGTTAGCATCGATTCTGTAGCCCATCATTCAGCCCATCAGCAAACGCTGGATGGGGTTGGAAGTCGCTAGCGTAAATTGGATGCTTGGACAGTGCAAGTCTTTGAATTATTGGAAGATGTTTGGATGAGATTGGATCGCCCTGGGATCGGATTTGGCGGCCTCCGTCTCCGCCAATAGGCGGTGACAAAGCCCCGCGAGTTCTCGGATTCGCGGGGCTTTTCATTTGGCACCTCGATCGGAGGAATCGCCTGTTCGCTATCAACCTTAGCGCGTCGGTCACACGACCAACGGCTGAAATGCCGGGTTGAACCAAACGTACCGATGTTATTCGTTAGTCAGCGTCGCCCAATATCCTCAGCGTCGACGAGCGAAGACTCTTCGCTCCGCAGACGTTGGAGCGCAACTTGGACGATATCCGCAATGGCGTTGCCGAGCACCACATGCTGATCGGCGTCGAGGTGAATCCCGTCTAGGAGGCTCGTCGTCGTCACCGTTCCTGCGTCGAAAATCATGCAGCCGTGCAATCGTGCGATATCGCCGTACGCGTCTGCCAAGCCGACGCACCGGCCCTCGCTGCCGAGGAACTTGGGCATGGCGGGGCCATCGGGAACTCTGATAGCCGGCGGCACGACGATCAGCACGGGCGGCACCGGCATGCCGGGTTCTACCGGCGCACGGCGTACAGATTCGATCAAGGCGCCGATGCCGTCTGCCGAATGCCGTACGGTGTTGTCGTGGACCGTCTGGAAATCGTTGGTGCCGAGCATCACGATCACCAAGTCGAGAGGCGAGTGCATTTCGATCACTTGGTCAATGCCGACGATGCCGTTGCGTCCGGGCAGTGAAGGATCATCCCATGCTGTTCTGCGGCCGTTCAGGCAGTTCTCGAACACGCGCGCTGCGACTCCTCGCCTACGCAGGGTGTTTTCCATCACGCCGGGCCAGCGCGCATTGAATGCCAAGCGTTGACGGGTTCCGGGAACGATGCCCCAGGATAACGAGTCGGCATAAACCAGAATCTGTTTCATATCGATTGCAGCCGGACAAATAAGAGCGGGGCGCCGGTTTTCAATAAACCATCTTGATGAGTTCGAAGGTCAGGATGCCGGTCGGTATCGTCATCCAGGTACTCGATGTGCGGCGATGAACAGGACTTTAGCGCACGGCGGTCCAACCAGAAATGGCTGAGTGACGTGACCGAGTTTGACCTTGACGTTGAGTTGGCTGGCCAGCGGTGTTGAATTCACGGGGGGGTCATTAATCCTCCCCCAGCGCATGGAACAATTGGTCTTCCTGCGCGCAGTGCAGGCGAACGATCGCGTCCAGGCCATAAAGCAGGCGCTGGAATTCCTGCACGCCGGCCGCGTCCGGCCCCTCAGTCGGCACGTCCGCCGTCATCTGCCTGAGCAAACGAGCGATGCGAAATATCTCGGCATGCATGGCGCTCATGGCCGCCATCGGGTCTTCGCCGCCCAACAGTCGCGCAAGGTCCGGATAGAGCTCCGTGTCGTCGCGTTGCTCGTGTGGGACGAGTTGCCCCGCGAGCGATTCATTCACGCTGGCGAGCGCCCCCTTGATCGACGTTCGCGGTAGCCACGGCAACGTGTCCGCCAGTTTCCGGATTTGTTCGACGACGGGGCCTAGCTCAACGTGCGCCGCCTTCAGCCGATCAGCATCGTCACGAGGCAGCCGCCCGAGCCCTTGCTTCGGCGGCGCGCGCAACGCCCGCAACGCATTGCAGATGACGGCCACGTCGATGACTTCCTGCAGCATCGCGCCGAGTAACGGCGGCAAGTAACCGAACGCCGCCGCCACCATCGCCGCGAACGAGAGCGTCATGCCGGCAGCTACGCTTTGCACGGCGATTTGCCGGGTTCGGCGAGCGATGCGCAACGCGTCTATGAGGCGGTCTAGCCGATCGATGAGCAGCACGATGTCGGCGGCCTCCGATGATGCCGCGGCTCCTCGCGCGCCCATCGCGACGCCGACATCGGCCGCGGCGAGCGCCGGGGCGTCGTTGATGCCATCGCCGACCATGACGACGACGCCTTCCCGGCGCGAAGCTTGAATAGCGGCGAGCTTGTCTGCCGGCGTTTGCTCGGGGCGTACCTCGGTCACGCCGAGCATCGCACCGATCGTCTCCGCCACGTCGCGTCTATCGCCCGTCAGCATGACGAGCCGGCGAATGCCTTCCTGCCGTAACAGCCTGAGCGCACGTGGCGTCTCCAGGCGGATCTGGTCGGCCATTTGGATCGCGCCGACCATCGAACCGTCGAGGCCGACAAAGACGGCCGACGCGCCCTCATGGGCAAGGCGTTGCATGAACGCCGCGCTCCACGCCTCTGGCGCCGCCACCGTCGACACGAAATCGCGCGATCCGATAGTCACGACGTGCCCGTCCACCTCGCCCACTAGCCCCGCGCCCGGTTGTTCGCGCACCCGGGCGGGCAGCGCGAGCGCCAGCTTCCGTTCGCGCGCGGCGGAGGTGACCGCTTCGGAAATGATGTGGGACGAAGCTTGTGCAAGCGAAGCGGCGAATCGCAACACGTCGTCGGGCGTCGTGCCGGGAGCGCTTTCGATCGCGACGAGGCGCGCGTGGCCGCCCGTTAGCGTGCCGGTCTTGTCGAAAAAAAGGATGTTCGCTTGCGCGAGCCTTTCCAGCGCGCCACCGCCTTTGACCAGTACGCCGCGTTTGGCGCAACGCGACATGCCGGAAACGATCGCCACAGGCACCGCGAGAATCAGCGGACACGGTGTCGCGACGACCAGCACCGCCAGCGCACGTCCAATGTCTCCCGTGATGAACCAGCTCCCGCCGGCAACGAGCAAGGTGGTTGGAATCAAAAGCAGTGCGTAGCGATCGGCTAGGCGTGCTGCGGGACTGCGTTCGCGTTGCGCCGACTGCACCATGCGAACGATGCCGGCGAATGTGCTATCGCTCGCCGTTGCGGCCGCCACCATCTCGAACGCAGCGTCTGCATTGACGGCGCCGCTCCGTACCGCTTCACCGGGCGCGCGCATCTGAAGGCGGGACTCGCCGGTGAGCGCCGATTCATCGAGTTGAGCATGGCCGCGGAGCGTGCCGTCGACGATCAGCCCGTCGGCCTTGCGCTCGCGGGCGCGCCAGTTCGGGGTCCAGCTGAGCGCGCCGATCCAGGTCTCGCGGCCCGTCG
>Ga0157369_10000659_pt1 | contig 44704 bp, 50 predicted proteins | sample C25metaG_FD_113461 | JGI IMG/M metagenome (GOLD analysis project Ga0157369, IMG submission 113461) | Corn rhizosphere microbial communities from Kellogg Biological Station, Michigan, USA - C2-5 metaG | ecosystem: Host-associated > Plants > Roots > Rhizosphere > Soil | place: USA: Michigan... | reverse complement strand
CTTAAACCTTACATCGACAAGACTTACAGAACAGAAAAACAAGCTTCTAAAACTATAATTCTAGGCAGTTCTATGGGTGGATTGATTTCACTTTACGCTTCTGTAAAATATCCGGATGCTTTTGGGAAAGTCGGGATCTTCAGTCCTGCCTTTTGGTTTGTTTCCAAGGATTTGAAAATGTATTTGAATCTTAATAAAAACAATCTCAGGAATTCCAAATTCTACTTTGTGGCAGGAAAAAACGAAGATGAAACAATGGTTCCGGAAATCATAAACGTAGATAAATTATTATTGAAAAAATCTGTTCCTGAAAAAAACATTTTTATGAAAATAGACGAGGACGGAACACATTCCGAAAGTTATTGGAAGCGGGAACTGGAAGCATCCCTGATCTGGTTGTTGAAATAAGATTTTAAGCAATTAAATATTTAAGAGCCGAATAGTTGAATACGTTTTTTCATCGAAAATATCTCTATAATATTAATTTAGATTCCTGCGGAATGATAAAGACATCAATTTTAAAATCTTGAAAATAATTGCTTGATATAAATCAAAACAAAAACACTAAATTTGCAGCATTTATGGAAAGTAACAGACAACGAAAAGTAGCGCAAATCATTCAGGAAGACATGGCGGAAATCTTCCGCAAGCAGGCATCAGAAAGCAAACAAAGTTTTATGGTTTCGGTTTCTGATGTAAAAGTAACACCAGATCTCAGCATTGCAAAAATATATCTCAGTATTTTTCCCGCAGAATTGCGTAAACCAATTATGAAGGAAATCAACACCAACAATTCTTTTTACCGCAATTACATTGGACAAAAAATGTCCAAGCAAGTGCGAATCATTCCGCAATTAGCTTTTTATATTGATACAAGTCTTGATGATGTAGAACGCATCGAAAGAGAACTGAAAGGCGAAGGCGACAACCCAATTCTTTAATTTTTTACCGGATTGAAAAATGCTTTCTACATAGCATCCCGATACCTTATTTCTAAAAAAGGCAGCACAGCGGTTACGTTTATCACATGGCTAGCTGCTTTTGCAATGGTGGCTGCTGTAGCGGCAATGTTCATTATCATTTCGGTTTTTTCTGGTTTGGAAGAACTGAATAAAGATATGATAGCCAATCTGCATGCGGATCTTACGATAAAAAGCAAAACAGGAAAAGTTCTTCCCGATATTGATAAGCTGGAAAAATCACTAAAAAACAATTCTGATGTTGCCAATTTTTCAAAAGTGATTGAGGAGAAAGTCTATCTCGGTTACAAAGACAACGGTGAAATTGCCTATCTGAGAGGTGTAGACTCTGTTTACATTCATGTCAATCCTATCAACGAAAGTATTTTTTACGGAAAATATCCTGACTTCAAATACAGCAATGAAGTCATTATGGAAAACGGTCTGGACAACAGATTATCTCTGCCCGTGAACTCGAGTCAGGACTTTGCAACGATTCTGATGCCAAAACCAGGAAAAGGAATTATCCAGCAGGAAAATGACATTTTCAACAAAAAAGACATCTACGTCAGCGGGATTTTCCCAGGAAATGATCAGCTTGACAATTATATTATTGCTCCTATAGAATTGGCTCGGGAACTTTTGGGGCTTCCAAAAGCAGCTTGTTATCAGGTCGTTATCAAACTTAAAAACTCAGCGAATTCTGAATTGGTAAAATCGAACCTCATAAAAGAGTTTGGAGATAAAATCATTGTAAATACAAAATCTGAGGAAAACGCAGCGTTCTGGAAAATGATCAATACAGAAAAGCTGATGATCTATTTGATATTCGGCTTGGTAATCTTTATTACTACTTTTAATTTAGCTGGTGCAATTACTATTCTTCAGCTTGACAAGAAAGAGCAGGCAAAAGCATTAATTGCTTTGGGCTTCAGCAGAAAAGATTTAAGGTTAACGTATTTCTTTACTGGATTGCTGATTGTATTCTTTGGTTTGGTCTGCGGACTCATCATTGGCTCTGCCATTTCTTTTATACAAATCCGGACAGGCTTTTTCAAAGCGAGCGAAAATCTGGCTTTTCCTGTGAAAATCGAAATACTGAATTACTTTGTGGTTTCAGGAGTAGCTTTATTTTTCGGCATCATTATTTCTGTATTATTTTCAAAAATCAACAAAAGATATCTTGTTGAAAAATAAAACTATCGTTGCGAATATTTTAACAGAATATTATATCATCTTAAATTTTGCTTAAAAATATTAATGGTGACAAAACAAACAAATTAAATCTTAACTTTACGCCCTAATTTTTTGAAATGAAAAAATCTATCCTTATTTTATTTGTTGGAATCTTCGGCTTTGCAAATGCCCAAGAGCCTACGGGTTATTACAGCGCAGCAGCCGGACTTACCGGATTTGCCTTAAAAACTAAGCTTGGAGAAATCATTACTGCTGGTTATCAAACCAAAAGCTATGATAATCTCTACAACGGATATCCTTCAACGGATACAGACAAATTCTACGAGAATGACGGTAGTGTTCTCGACATCTACTCCGAAAATCCAACCGGAACAGATCCTTACAATTACCAGCATGGTGTAAAGAAATGTGGAAATTACTCGGTAGAAGGCGATTGTTATAACAGAGAACACTCTATTCCTCAAAGTCTTTTTAATGAAGCTAGTCCAATGGTTTCTGATATCCAGCATATATTGCCAACAGATGGTAAAGTAAATGGAATGAGAAGTAATTATCCTTACGGAAAAGTCTCCAATCCTTCTTACACATCCAAAAACGGCTCTAAAGTTGGCCCTAACACTTCGGCAGGATATTCAGGAACTGTTTTCGAACCAATTAATGAGTTCAAAGGTGATGTTGCCAGGGTATTATTATATTTTGTCACAAGATATCAGACAAAATTATCTGGTTTCTCCAGCGGAAATATTCTTAATACAAGCAACGTAAACAAAGGTCTTACAGATTGGGAACTTAATCTGATGCTGCAATGGAATCAGCAAGACCCAGTTTCTCAAAGAGAAATTACAAGAAACAATGCTGCATACGCATATCAAAACAACAGAAATCCATTCATCGATCATCCGGAATGGGTAACTACGATCTGGGGTGCTGCTCCATTGGCTGTAGATGATGCTTCTTTTTCTAAAAACCTAAGCATTGCTCCAAATCCTGTAAAAGGAAATGTAATCAATGTAACTGGAGATAAGGATTTGAAGAAATTCAACAAAGCAATGATCTACAATATGGTTGGGCAAAACGTTCAGACAATTGAAAATCCTTTCCAAAACGGAAGTACAATTACACTTAATAATCTACCAAAAGGCGTTTATATCCTAAAAACAGGAGAATTAAACACTAAGTTCATTATCGAATAGTTAACTTAAATTTATTATAATCAAAAGACAGGAATTATTTCCTGTCTTTTTTTATTTTACAATCATAATGATCTATATTTTGTTTATTAATAAACAATATTATTTATTTAACAGTTATAACTTATCTATAATGTTAGGAACTTAATCATTTACTTTTCATAATAATCAATACCTTAGCCGCCCTAATTAATTTTAATGAAAAAAATAACTTTACTTTTAGGACTTGCGATTTCTACTTTAGGATTCTCTCAAGTTCCAACAGGCTATTACGACGGAACTACCAGTCTGACTGGTTTTGCACTGAAGTCAAAGCTGTCACAGATTATTACTGCCGGACACCAGGACAAAGGCTACAACTGGGCTGTATTTGCTTCTTCTGACAGAGACAAATATTATGAAAACGACAATAGTGTTTTAGACGTTTATTCTGAAAATCCAACTGGTGCAGATCCTTACAAATACACAATTGCTACCAACCAATGTGGAAGCTATAGTGGGGAAGCTTCTTGCTACAACAGAGAGCACACAATTCCCAAATCTACATTTGATGATAAAACGCCAATGCACAATGATTATCATCACTTATTGCCAACCGATGGGTATGTAAATGGCAAAAGAAGCAACTGGCCTTACGGAGAAGTGGGTACTGCAAGCTGGACTTCTAAAAATGGCTCAAAGTTGGGAAGCAGCAAACTTAACGGTTATGGAGGAACAGTTTTCGAACCAATCAATGAATTCAAAGGTGATATCGCAAGAATCTATTTCTATTTTGCTACAAGATATGAGAATCAGATTCAGACTTTCAACTATGATATGTATGACGGAACTAAAACCAAAGTTTTTGCAGAACCTTTCTTAGCAATGTTATTAAAATGGAATCAGCAGGATCCGATTTCTCAGAAAGAGATTGATAGAAATAATGCTGTTTATGCTTACCAGGGAAACAGAAATCCCTTCATAGATCATCCGGAATGGATCACTTCAATTTGGGGCGCAGCACCGTTAGCAGTTGATGACGCTTCTTTTTCTAAAAATCTTACTATTGCTCCAAATCCTGTAAAAGGAAATGTGATCAACGTAACTGGTGACAAAGATTTGAAAAAATTCAATAAAGCGATGATTTACAATATGGTGGGACAAAATGTTCAAACGATTGAAAATCCTTTCCAAAACGGAAATACAATTACTTTAAACAATTTACCAAAAGGAATTTATATCCTGAAAACCGGTGAACTGAACACGAAATTTATTGTAGAATAATAGTCTTAATAAATTATAAAACTAATGAAACAGTTGCTTTTGGCAGCTGTTTTTTTGTACCTTAAAGTTTCAAAATTTCAAAACATATGAGACTTTACAAGCATTTACTTAAATTTTTATTCATTGGTTTAATTCTCAACTCTCTCCTATTCTTTGCTCAGGATAAACCTTACTGGAAAGAAATTCAGGAATTCAAAACACTTGATCAGAAAAACGGAATTCCAAAGAAACCTATTCTTCTGGTAGGAAGTTCTTCTTTCACAAAATGGAAAGACGTCAGTGATTATTTTCCTGGAAAGACAATTGTGAATCGTGCATTTGGAGGATCAAGATTATTAGACCTTAATAATTATGCTGACGAACTTCTCAATCCTTACAAACCAAAACAAATCATCATCTACTGCGGAGAAAACGATGTCGCAATGGATAATCCCACAGCAGTACAAGTTTTCGAAAGATTCAAAACATTCTTTGGAAAGATCAGAACAAAATATCCGAAAGTTCCGGTGGCTTATGTTTCCATCAAGTATTCTCCAAGCCGTGAACAATTCTGGCCAATCGTAACAGAAGTCAATCAAATGATCGAATCTTATCTCAAAACGCAAAAAAGAACTGATTATATTGACATTACAAAAGTGATGAACGATGCCAATGGAAAAGTAAGAACCGATATTTTCCTGGATGATATGCTTCACATGAAACCGGAAGGCTATCAACTTTGGTCAAAAGTAATGTCGCCTTATTTAAAATAGTCTTCGAGAACCTCAGACTGACAACACGTAAACAAAACATTGTTAGTCGAATGTCATGCTGAGGCTCTCGAAGCACATAAACAAATTTCATTTTCTATTTGTATTTAGTCTAAATTACTTTATATTTGCAGATATGAATCAGCCAGTTATCGCATTTAGAATTGCACCTCTCGCGCCAGCATTTGGAAATACAGAAGACATGTATTGTGGAAAAAAGACTTGTTGTAAAAAATTCAAAAAAGGAAAACGCTGCAAAAAGTGTCCTGGCCGTGCAAAGATCAGCTAAACTTCATCCAGATTATAATAGCAATCAATGCTAAAAATATAAGAATAGAAACCAGTCTTTTAGATTTGGTTTCTTTTTTTTGCGGTTTTTGGAAACTTGCAGACGGATTGTTCAGTGATTCTTTTTCCTCAGAACCTGATTCATCCTCTGCCAATTCTGTAATTGTAATTCCCTGAACGATGGTCTTGTGAAGAACAGTATTCGTCGCGTGAAGCAGAATCTGAAACTTCCCGTGAGAATCAAATTCCTTAATTCTAATTGTTCTTTCGCCATTCGGTTTTTCCAATCCGAAAGGGACAATTTTTACAAGATCCGCATCATAGGTATTCCAATAGATTGTGATCTCTTCATCTTTCTGAGCACGAATTTTACTCGCCGAGAAATTCTTGATTTTCGGAGGCAAAATACTTTTGACATTCCGTTGCTGACTGCCAAGATTCTGGTCGTAGATTCTTTTTCTTTCAGGATTTGTGAGTGTTTCGTATGCTTCCTTCACTTCCTTGAAACGGTCGGAGAAGTAGTCATCGTTCTCATTTTTGTCCGGATGATACTTCAAAGACAATTTCCGATAGGCTTTTTTGATGTCTTCCGAAGAAGCATTTTGAGGAATTCCGAGAAAGTAGTAATAATCCTTCACAAAACAAATTTAACGATTTCGCCCGTTCAAAAACAAAAAACGGAAAGCATAACTTCCCGTTTTTTCTAACAATTTAATTTAATTTCCTAAAAATTACTCCGCTTCCGCAGTTCTGCGCTGGCAGCAACCTCTTCCGAATTGCGTTCTCACTTTCTCTTTCAGCGAGTTGTACTCCTCGTCATTCATCGTTCTGATTCTGTCTGCAAATCCAAACGGCGTTCTTTCTTTCACATCATATTCGTCAAAAATTCCTCTTACGAATGCTTTTCTTTTCTGTGCTTTTTTTGCGATGATTGCGATGGCGGCTAAACCTGCGATCGCTAAAATTCCTTTTTTCATTATTTTAAAATTTTACGTTTTACATTTAGGAAGACGCAATGTGACTTTGTTTACCTTAAATAATTTTTTGGGCGCCTTTATCCGTCTTCCACTCCCGCTTTTTTGTGATTGCGAAGGAAATGAAGCACTCAGTTAACCATTTCAACAATCGCAATCACAAAAAGAGCTCCGTTCAAGCCGGGGCGCGCGCTTCGCAGGATTGAACTTTTGTCAATCAATTACCATTTAAGTTTTATGTAAATTTGGTACTGAAATTTTTATCCGATAGATTAAATAACAAAAATCAAAACCTTTTTTATGATTAAAAGAATTATAATTTATTTAATAATCTACGCTGTACTTCTCATCACAATCGTTTTTACATTGTCTGAAATGGAAACATTTTTTATTTTGGCAATTGTTATTTCAGGTTTAGGATTCGGAATCTTAATCATATTCGAGGTTTATAAAAAATTCATTTTTGGTTCGAAACCTAAAAATTATAACTTAGAATACATCAACTCAAATGTTGAAAATCTCAATAAGATTTCGCAAAAACCCTTTTTGTTTGGTCTCGAAAAGAAAATAATTTCAGACGATGAGTTTTATTTTGATGATGAAAATTTCTATGTTGTAAATGGTAATAACGAAGCTGCGAAATTTGATCTGAACAGTATTACAGAATTAAGCAGAACTTCCATCAGAATTAATAACAGCACAATCTGGCAAGTCAAAATCAATCATAAAGAAGAAGAATTAATTTTCAAGTTCGCAAATAATTATACCATCTGGAACAAGAATTTCCTCCTATTTTATGAAAAGCTGAAAGCTATAAATCCTTCAGCCATCAAATCAAAATGGAGTCTGTGGAAAATGTAAAATTAACTCCATACAAAAACCAAAAAGCTTTGCAATCGCAAAGCTTTTTTTCTAATTCGTTTTCATAAAGTCGAAAGCTCCTTTCCGCAGATGGATTCCGTATTCCAGCCAGGCTTTCATACAGGCGAGGAAATTTGCCCAGCCTTCGGTTTGTCCTATTGCCCATTTGACACCTTTCTCATCCATCTCGTGACCTTCTTCGGACACCTTTACAACCGTTTCATCTTCGGAAATTTTCTGTAATTCTATAGTGACCACAGATTTTGGATCCCAGACAAAAACAATCTTTTCATTCAGGATTATTTCTTTTGTCGTCAAAGGATAAGAACCTTCAAACTCAGGGAAAGACCAGAAAATTTCTTTATCAGCTTCCATTTTTCCGGAACCTTTGGAAATGAAATAATTCTGCATTTTTTCAGGATCAATAATTGCTTCAAAAACTTCTGAAACCGGTTTCTGGATCCCGATAGTTGCTTTTGCCGTTAGTTTTTCCATAAACTAAATTTTATCCTTCGTAACCGGAATCTTTACTGAAATTGATCATCCAGCAAACCCCGAATTTATCTTTGAAACTTCCGAAATAATCGCCCCAGAATTGGTCTTCCATTGGCATCTCAACTTCGCCGCCAGCAGACAATGCATTGAAAATCCTGTCGGCTTCTTCCCTGCTTTCCGGAAATATTGAAATGTAATTTCCGTTTCCCTGATTTAGTTTGTGTCCCATAGACGGAACTATGTCAGACGCCATTAGCAAATCTTTTCCGATTGGCAAAGCGATGTGCATCACACGGTTTTTCTCATCTTCGGAAAGGTTTTCTGTTCCGGGTGCATTTCCCATTTTCATCACGCCGCCGACGAATTCTCCGCCGAAAACGGATTGGTAAAATGTAAAAGCTTCTTCAGCCTTTCCATCAAAATTGAGGTATGAATTTAATTTTGGCATTTTTATGTTTTTAGATGTTTGTTTTGAAATTTATTAACGCTGAATTGCTGCAGCCCGACTTGAACGGAAATCCTTTTTGCGGGTATTCGATTTCTATTTAAACTGAAATCGTCTGCAAAAAAGATTGACTTCGTCGAACCACTTCGTTAGGTTTGGGAGTGGAAGGCGGAAAAGCTGCCCAAATAATTTTAATGCGCCTGAGCCTTCGCCGGATCGTCATAATTTACCATCCACTGGATTCCGAATTTGTCTTCCCACATTCCGAAATAAGCGCCCCAAAATGTATCCTGAAGTTCCATTGTTACTTTGCCTCCTTCGGAAAGTTTTGTGAAAAGATTCAAAGCTTCTTCTCTGGAATCGGTGTTGATGGAAACCGAAAAGTCATTTCCGTTTTTGTATTCGCCCATTCCCGGAAGTGAATCGCTTCCCATCAACGTTGTTTCCTTGGAAATCGGAAGTGAAACGTGCATAATGTGATTTTTGTACTCGTCTGCCAAAGGTGGCATTCCCTCCATTGGTGGCATATCGCCAAATTTATTCCACATAGGAACTTGTGTTCCAAATGCAGATTCATAAAATTTAAAAGCTTCTTCGCATTGTCCATGGAAAGTAAGGTAAGGATTGACTGTTGCCATTTTATATCGTTTTTTAAGTTTAATTTTAATATTTCATATTGTTGTCGAAGTCGTATTTCATTCCTTCATAGCCGAGAATTCTTCTCATCAATCCGATCTGTCCGCAGAGATAATCTTCTCTTCCGATACACATTCCTACGAAATTGAGAACGTTCTCCGGAAAGAAATCGATATTCATACCCATTGGAAAAGCTTTGTCTAATTCTTCATCAGAAATCTCCAAAAGTTTTTGATAAACTAGAGGCGAAATTTTGTGAAAGCTTTCTTTCAGTTCTTCCAAAGTTGGATATACAAAATTCTCATCCAGTGCTTTTCCCTGAAAAAATAATTCGCTGTGAGGATTTTTCTCATCAAGCCCGAGGATACTTCCCAATGCATAACGCATATCCAGAAAATTACCAGCCATCCATACGACGTGATTGGTTTTTCCTTCGATCCTTTTCTTTGCATCCTCTTCCGAAATACCATTCAAAACAAGTAAAAAGTTTTGAGAATGGGCACGAAATGCGGGAATGATGATGTCCAGTTTTTTTGATTTTGGTGTGTCCATTATTTGTGTTTTTAATTTTTTTCTGATAATTCTTTGATGATCTCCAAGCCTTTTTTGAAGCCATTATCAAACATATCTTTGAAGTTCTCATCGGAATCTACTTCAATTTTTAAAGTCGTTTTACCGTTATTTTCGTCCAGATAATAAGCCTCCAGACTACCATTCCAAGCTTTTACTTTATCGCTATTGATATCTTCTACTCCATCTGTGATTTCTCCCAGGTGTTTGAAAACTAAATATTTATTTTCTTCGATCTTATCAATTGTACTTACCATTCCGTTCTTTTTACTGGAATCCGTAAAATAAGTTTTGCCTCCGACTTGCCAATCGGTTACCATATGAGAATCCGGACTGAAAAAGTAAGTCCATTTGGAATAAGTATTTTCATTCCACAAAACATCCCAGACTTTTTCTGCAGATGCATTAATTTCTGTTTGATACTTTAATGTTTCCATAACTTTAATTTTAAGAATTTACGGCATCTTCAATATCTTTGATGATGATTTTTTTCATTTTCAACATAGCGTCGAATGCTTTTTTAGAAATTTCTGGATTGTCATTATTTGTTAATTCGATCAGGCGTTTTGGTGTGATCTGCCAGCTGAATCCATATTGATCCTTCAGCCAGCCGCACATACTTTCTTCACCTTTTTCTGTCAGTTTATTCCAGTAATAATCTGTTTCTTTCTGATCATTTGTCATAACAACCATTGATGTTCCTTCGGAAAACTGAACTTTATGATCGTGAGAACTGTCCATTGCCATCATTGTATAATTATCGATTTGAAACTGAGAATGGGCAATATTTCCAACGGGTTCACCTTGTCCTTCTTGGTATTCCATAATGCCTTCAACTTCAGAATTCGGGAAGATTCCTGTATAAAAATTGATTGCTTCTCTACATTTTCCGGCGTTGTTTCCGGTGAACATCATTGTAGGAGAAAATTTCTGTTTGGCTTTTTCCGCTGCATAATACAATTGCCACGAGATTCCGTACTGGTCTTCTACCCAGGCATATTTTTCGCTCCAGGGATAGGTATTCAATTCCATCATTACTTTTCCATTTTCTGAGAGTTTTTGATAGTAATTCTCCACTTCCTCGTGAGAATCGCACATCAACATCAAAGAAAGTGTCTGATTAGGTTTGAATTGTGGGCCAACACTCAGAAACATTAACTTTTGACCTTCAATTTCTATATTGATGACCATTGAAGTATCAATCGTTATTTTTGAGTTTTTGAAAACTGAAGTGTAAAATTTAGCGGCCTCGCCCCCGTTTTGGTTGAACCAAATACAGGGAAAAATATCGTTGTTCATAATTGAGAATTTAGAAATTAGATTTTTAGATTAAATGAAATTCCTTAATCATTAATCTTTGTTAAATACTTTCCGAATATGTTTTGAAATTATCCAAGATAGCCTGCCAGCCGTCTTTCTGGAAATCCAAAGGATTCTGGTTTTCCGGATCGAAATTTTCAGTGACTTTTGTTTTGTTATCAGATAACTTTTCAAAGATAACTTCAACTTCACGCCCGTCTTCGATATGGTATTTGATGAGTTCATTGTCTTTGACCTCATCATAAATGCCCACAAAGTCAAAACCGAAACTTCCGTCTTTTGCCTGCATTCTCACTTCTAATTTTCCATTGACCTTCATATCATTTTTCGCTGACGGACACTCCCAACTTTCGTGAGCAAAGTTCCAGTTGACGATATGTTTTGGATTATTAAAGAAATCCCAGACTTCGTTTATTGTTTTATTAATTTCTGTAGTAACTGTTAGTTTTTGCATTTTTATTTGTTTTGAATTGTTGTAATTCAAAGTTAAAATTCTTCTGCAATTCTCAACTTGCCATAAGGCAATATCTTTTCTGTAAAATAAAAAATCACTCGTAAAAGAGTGATTTTCAATGTATTTATTTTTTAAAATTCAACGGATACTTCACATTACTGTAGCTGTCAATGCTGGCCTTGAGTGATCCCACCGCTAGTTCTGCCTTTATTAAAACAGGAACTCTATTCTGGTCATTTGTAACCCACATCGTGACGCCTTCTTTGTCTTTGAAAACTCTGCCACTCATTACTGATGGAATGATCTTCAAACAATTAATTTTACCAAATTTGGTAGACAGGTTTTCTGTTCCAACAACTTTTAACTGAAATGGAAATAATTCGTCGTCTATCCAAACACTCATTTTCAACACACTTCCAACTTTTAAATTATCAACACTTCTTAAATAATAGAAACAAGATAAAATGTCCTGGACATCATTTGGAACTTTCACCGTTTTCGCCGGTCTGTCGGTATGTTTTTTATCGACTAAAACCAAAGTATTATTATTGGTATTGAATGTACTTTGCAAATGTTGAGTGTAGCTTCCCTCGGAGACATTTCTTACATAAAAAAGCGGCTCTTTGTTCTCACTTATATAACTTTCGTAAACGTCTTCTACTTTGAAAAAAGTTTTTGCCGCTCCGCTTGTTTTTCCAACTCCTCTTACATAGAATGCGGGCTGACCTTTAAAAGAAGTTTTTGTTGTAGAAAGTGTTGCATTACCTGCTGTAATAAATCCATAATGAATTCTAAAACTTATGGTTTCTCCCGCATTTATATTATCAAACTGAGCAGACAGCGCAGAAAAAATAAAAATCCCGACAAATAAAAAAATATTCTTCATTAATTATTGTTTGTAATTCTAACACAAATTATTTGCCAAAAGTAAAAACAAAAACCCTTCACTACGAAGGGTTTTGCAAAATATAATAAAATTACATAATATTTGTTCCGTCTGGAATAACTGCGTTTTTCTTTACAACCACGATTCCTTCTTTTATAGAATGGGTATCATAATCGCCATCCGGGTGGTGCTTGCCACCAATTATTCTCACATTATTACCAATATAACAGTTCTTATCAAGTATTGCTTTATCTATATAACAATATTTTCCAATCCCCATGCTTGTAATATTATCAGCCTCATTCTGAGATACTTGTTGAGCAGTCTGATAATAATCGGCTCCCATTACATAAGAGTTCACAATCGTAGATCCACGATCTATTCTTGTTCTGTTTCCGATGATGCAGTTTTCAATTTTATCAGCCAAAATAATACAGCCGTCTCCAATAATTGTTTTGCTCACGTAAGAGCCGTTAATTTTTGATGGAGGAAGCATTCTTGCTCTTGTATAGATTGGATTTGAACTGAACAAATTAAATTGAGGAAGATCTTGAGCAAGATCCAAATTAGCCTCATAAAAAGACTCTATTGTACCGATATCAGTCCAATAGCCATCGTATTGATAACTCAATACACTATAATTTCCAATCGCTGCCGGAATGAAATCTTTACCGAAATCATCACCTTCGTGTTCGTTAAATAATTTTCTAAGCACATTTTTACTAAAAACGTAGATTCCCATTGAGGCCAAATATTCTTTACCTTGAGATTTGCTATCATCACTTACTTCAGATTTCCACTCACCTAAAATATCATAAGTTGGTTTTTCTGTAAATGAAGTAATATTTCCTTCTTCGTCGGCTTTCATAATTCCGAATCCAGTTGCATCTTTAGCATTTACAGGAATTGTAGCAATAGTAATATCTCCGCCTTGCTCTTTATGAAAATTAATCATTTCCTGAAAATCCATTTGGTAAAGCTGATCTCCGGAAAGGATAAGAATATATTCGTACTCGTATTTTTCAAGATGCTTCATCGTCTGGCGAACTGCATCTGCCGTTCCCTGATACCAGTTTTCGTTCTCTACATTTTGCTCAGCCGCCAGAATATCTACAAATCCTTTGCTGAAAATATCAAAGTGATAAGAGTTTTTGATATGCGAATTTAATGATGCAGAATTGAACTGAGTCAGAACCAGAATTCTGTTGAGTCCAGAGTTGAGACAATTTGAAATGGGAATATCTACCAAACGGTATTTTCCTGCAATCGGAACTGCTGGTTTTGATCTTGTATTTGTTAATGGGAAAAGTCGGCTTCCTCTTCCGCCTCCTAGTACAATGGAGATTACACTTTCTTTCATATAATGTTTTTGGTTATTTTATGATTTTTGTTATTTGATTAAAGTTAATCATTCTTTACCAATATTAAGCCAATGTGAATGGAAATTATCAGTAATTATAAAGATTTTCATAATTTTTCGCCGACTTTTCCCAAGAGAAATCGAATGACATATTATTATAAATTAATCCTTTCATCAGATCTTTCTGACTGAAAATATGTAAGGCTCTTTTGATAGCGTGAACAGCATCTTCAGCACCGGCATTTGTAAAATTAAGTCCGCTGCCACCAGTCGAAATATCCTGAACTGTATCTCGCAAACCGCCTGTATATCTTACAATTGGAATTGTTCCATATCGCATTGCGTACATTTGATTCAGACCGCAAGGTTCTACTCGGCTTGGCATCAATAAGAAATCTGAAGAGGCATAAATCTGATGAGAAAGATATTCCTTATAACCCAGATCTATTGCAAGATTTATATTGAATTTATGTTGTAATTCTTTAAGTTTATTTTCAATGTTTTGATTTCCTGAACCGAGAATGATGATATTGAGCGAACCATTGGTTTCCTGAATACTTCGTTCCACAATTTCAGGTAAAAGGTCTGCCCCTTTTTCGCCTGCAAAACGACCAATGAATCCAAAAAGCGGAAGATTAGGATTGAGTCCGTATTCTGCACAAATCACTTTTTTGTTTTCCCATTTGCCTTCTTCTGCGTAATCTCTATTATAATTAAATTTCAGCATATCGTCGGTTTGCGGATCCCAGACTTCGGTATCAATCCCGTTGATGATTCCGAAAGCTTTTTGACGTTCCTGATTCATCAATGGCTCCAAGCCCTGAAAACTGTAAAATAATTCCTCAAGATATCCACCGGAAACCGCATTGAAGGCATTCGAGGTTTTGATCATCGCTGCCATAGGATTGATTCGCCCGTTCCAATCAAGAAGTCCGGATTTCCAACCATCAAAATGCGGAAGAAAACTAGACATTTTCCAATCCATACTTCCCTGATATTCGCCATTATGAATTGTTCCGATGGTTTTAACGCCTTTCAAAAAGCTAAATTCATAACAATTATCTATCATAAAAGGAACCAATCCTGTGTGATAATCGTGGCAATGAAAAACATCCGGCCGAATCTGCATCGCACTCAGCCAATGCAAAACACCGTGCTGGAAAGCAATAAATTGCTGACTCTCGTCCCAATAGCCATAAACGCTTTCGCGATCCAGCAACCCAGGAATTTTGACCAAATAAAGATCAAAACCCAGCGTATTACTTTTCTCTTTGAAAACCTGAACCTGGTACATATGAAATGATTGATGAATAAAACCATCAAACACAACTTCGAAGTCGTGATTATAGAAAAATGGCTTGTTGTACCAAGGCATTATGACGCTGGCATCCAAACCCATCTGGTTCTGATATTTTGGCAAAGCTCCCACTACATCCGCCAGCCCACCGACTTTTGCAACAGGATAACATTCCATAGAAAGGTGAAATATTTTCATATTGAGATTTCTATTTTTTCTTTTTAATAAATTCTTTGATATTTGATTTTGGTTCCAGAACTCTATTTTGTTTCAAAACCAGACCTGATAATGGCGGCAATCTAAGGATGATAGAATTTTCCCGATTGTTCCAGCCTTCATTCATCTCTTGAGAAATTATAGCTTCTACTCCGCTTCCGCTGTATTTTGCATCATCAGAATTAAGGATTACTTCCCATTTTGTATCTTTTTCAACGCCAATTCTGTAATCAAAACTATTTGGCGTAAGATTCAGGACTGTCATTAGAACCTCTTTCTCTTCTTTACTTTTTCTGAGATAGATAAAAATCGAGTTGTCAGTATCGTCTGCGTTTATCCATTCATAACCGTTTGGAGAAAACTGTTGCTCATACAAAGCAGGGTTTGATTTGTAAAGAAAATTAAGATCTCTCACAAAATCCTGAAGGTTTTTATGAATTGGATATTCCAGCAAATGCCAGTCGAGAGACGTTGTGAAATTCCATTCGGTGGTTTGGGCAATTTCGTCACCCATAAACAGTAATTTTGCGCCCGGATTTGTGAACATATAGACATACATTGCACGGAGGTTAGCAAACTTTTGCCATTCGTCACCTGGCATTTTATAGATCAGACTGCTTTTTCCGTGCACGACTTCATCGTGAGAAAGTGGCATCATATAATTTTCATTATACATGTACACGCTGGTAAAAGTTATTTTATTATGATGGTATTTTCTGGCAATCGGATCTTCTTTGAAATAATCCAGCGTGTCGTGCATCCAGCCCATCATCCATTTCATTCCGAAACCGATTCCGTCTTCGTGGACAGGTTTTGTGAGTCTTGGAAAATCCGAACTTTCTTCTGCAATAGTCTGCACATCAGGAAATTCGCCGTAAACAGCAATATTAAAATCCTGAAGAAACTGTTTAGCTTCTAAGTTGACGTTCGTTCCGTAGATATTCGGTTCCCATTCGCCTTCATTTCTGGAATAATCGAGATGAAGCATTGATGTAACGGCATCTACACGAAGTCCGTCTGCGTGATATCTGTCGAGCCAAAAAATAGCATTTGAAATTAAAAATGATTTGACTTCCGGTCTTCCGTAATTGAAAATATAAGATTTCCAATCCGGATGAAAACCTTTTCTCGGATCTTCGTGTTCGTATAAAAATGAACCATCAAAAAAGTGTAAGCCATTGGCATCACCCGGAAAATGGGAAGGAACCCAATCCAGAAAAACACCGATATTATTTTTATGAAGTTCGGAAATAAGATACATTAATTGCTGTGGCGAACCAAACCTGTTCGTAGCGGCATAAAATCCTGTGATCTGATAACCCCAACTCGGGTCGTAAGGATATTCCATAACAGGCATAAATTCTACGTGGGTAAAATTCATTGCTTTTAGATATGGAACGAGTTTGTCAGCGATTTCGCCATAACTCAGAAATCTTTCGGGGTTTCCGGGATCTCGCATCCAGGAACCTAGATGTATTTCGTAAACGGACATTGGGGATTCCAGGCTGTTGTACTTTGCACGGTTTTTCATCCAATCCAGATCCTGCCATTCGTACCAAGTGGTGCAGACTATTGATCCGGCTTGCAATGCATTTTCAAAACAAAGTGCGTAAGGATCTGCTTTTTCAAGAAGAATTCCTTTATTTGTTCTGATCCCATATTTGTAAACTTCCCCGAAATCAAGACCGGGAATAAAACCTTCCCAGATTCCTGACTGATCCCATCTTCCTGCCAACTTGTGTGAAAACGAATTCCATTGGTTGAAATTTCCGATTACCGAAACCTCTGTTGCAGTAGGAGCCCAAACTGAAAAATAAACGCCGGAAACGCCGTCCACTTCAACTTTGTGAGAACCAAACTTTTCGTAAAGCCTGGTGTGTTTTCCCGAGCGGAAAAGATAAATATCGAAGTCGGAAAATAGAGAATAAGGCTGAACCTGCATTTCTTAATTAATATTTGGTTTGGTGAACGCTGCAACCGCTGATTACAACATTACCAAGATAACGAAATTAATCATTACATAACAAAAAACATTTTGTTAAACATTTATTAACAAAAACAATGTGTTTGTTTTTAAATATTAATGATTTTTCCAATACCCTTGTAAAATGGTAAAGGTTGAAAGAAGCGTCAGCGCGTGAGCGATGGTAGTGGAAATCCTTTTTGTCCTGGTATAAAGTTCTAACTGATGGAAAACTTCCCGGACAAAAAGATTGCAACGGACATCGCGACCGTTTTCTGCTGTCTGAAAATGTCCTTTAAAAGTCTAAGCTTGATAGCAGAAAAGGGGCACGCCCAAATTATTTAGAACCTGAACAGACTTCTGATGAACGTTTTGTTGAGAAACTTGTCCAGCGGATAGATCTTCAGGAAATGATTGCCAATGAAAAGCAAGATTAAAACTACAGCTGGCTTATAAAAAAGATTCAGAATATTGAGTTCAAAATCCGGTAAAAGTATCGCCACATTTATTGATAAAAATCCTAAAATCAGTGCATAAATCATCTCGATTCCTAATGGGAAAACCTTGAACTTGATGTAATTGAAGGTTATTTTGATGATATTGAACAAAGACAAGGAAATTGCGTATGCAACGGCGATTCCGAGAATTCCCATATCTGTATATTTCAGGAAAATCATATTGAGACTGATGGTAAGGACTGCCAGAATAAGCATCACAACGATATTGAATTTATAAAATCTGGACAATGAAATAATATGTCCGTTGAAACCTGTCGCCAGATCGAACAACATTGCAAAACCTAGAATCCAGAGAACAGGTTCCGACGAACGAAGATCTTCGCCATTCTTCATAAAATCTGCCAAATACGGAAATCCTACAACGATGCAACAAAACAGAACCAAGCCAAGGAAAAACAAACTGAGTGAAGTTTTCTTGTGAAATCTGTCCAATTCATCATAATCTCCGGAGGCAAGAACTTTATTAATAATCGGTGCAGAAAGATTGAACAATCCCATTTGAGGAACAGTTATTAAGGAAATAATGGAGTAAATATTACTGTAAATCCCGTTTTCTTCAAAACTGATAAATTCGCCAATCATCAGATTATCAATGTTAATGGCGATGTAATTTCCTATATTCCCAAGAAATCCGAACAAACTGTAGGTCAATATTTCACGGTAGAAATTGTCTTTTTTGAAATAATTAAGATCAAAATCAGGTCTGATTCTCTCCAGCCGGTTGGTGTAAAATCCATAGCCTAAAAGTGACATCAGAAACATCAGAAAGAAAAATCCATAAGCTGTTTTCTCTCCAAATCCCACAAAGAAAAACAGACAGAACGCTCCGATGTTTGCAATCTTCGGAATGAAATTCTCAAAGATATTCGGAACAACAATTCTTTTATAATTGGTCAAAAATTTATTAAAAACCGATGACAACGCCAAAACCAAAACCAAAGGCAGAATCAGACGTTTCATTTCCCAAAGCTTTGATTTTTGAAGGTCGGGAAAAAGATAATTGATGAGGAAATATCCGCCAAGAAATATCAAAAAATTAATACAAATCGCAAGCAACGACAACGACAACATATTATGATGTTTGCCATCTTCTTTTACTTTTGAGAAAAATTTGACATTGGAAAAACTCAATCCAAAAACCACAATCGGAACCAAAATCTCTGCTGTCGGCAAGATGTAACGGAGCTTTCCGTAAAACTCCATATCGTAAGGAAAAATAAAAACAGACGCAAAAGTCCCCAGCAAAAAGCCGAGATAACCAATGATCGAATATTTTATTCCTTGTCTTGCAACGACGCTCATAGCTTATTTTTTAGTTGTTGGAAGAAAGATGATATTATTAATGTAATCTTTGTAATTCTTCACATTGTCGGGGTTTTGCTGATTCAAAAATTCTTCTGTGAGAAGTTTTGGCTGTAAAGTTTCTCTGTCAAGGTAATTGACGGAAAATCCCCAATCTGCAATTTCAGAAATCAAAGTCCAGAGATTTTCTTCGTGGTGACGCTGTTCCATTTCTACCATCAGGATTGGTTGGTATTTCAATATTGTATTTTTTGCGCCACGCAAAGTCTGCATTTCGTTTCCTTCGACATCTATTTTGATAAAATTGAGCTTCTGAAAATTTATATTTAATTCGTCCAAAGGTTTCACTTGCACTTTTTGAAGAATCGTTCTTTCTTCATTTTTTTCTTTGATAGAAGTCTGCAAAGTTCCTCTTGTATGGACTTTCTCACCATTGATGACAGGAATTTTGAATTCAGCAGTTGTCGCAATATCAGATAACGCTACAGAAGACAAATTGACTTTTGGGAACAATCTCCCGAGTCTTTTGAATAATTGCTGATTTGGTTCGAAGGCAAATATATTTTCCGGCTTCAGATGATTTTCCAGAACAAAGAGATAAGCTCCGACATTGGCCCCAACATCCATAAAAACAGCATTTTCCGGAAGAATATTTTTGATCCAGAGAAATTCCGGTTCTACTTTTCTCTGCAATAAATTATGAGCATCCAGACCTTTCAATTTCTTGAAAAATCTGCTTTTGTAGAAAGATGGCGAAATATATTGTAAATTCTCAGCAAGCTTACTGTAAACACTCATAGATTTGAATCATAACAAAATGAACGGCAAAGAAAATGCTTTTATTTCATAAAATCATAAAATTTGTTAAAATTTATAATTCAAATTGTTTTAAAAATAAGTCTTAAATTATCTAAAGAAACTATTTTTACCAATATATTCTTTACTGATCGCAATGCTTTCAAAAATATCTTTATCGCTGGAATCCTGTTCCAAAAACCAATGTTTCAGACCTGCTTTTTCTCTCGATTCAAAAATCTTTTTAAAATTAATAATTCCGTTTCCTATTTCTGTGAAATCTTTGGATTGAGCTTTCATATCCTTTATATGCCACAACGGAAATCTTCCTTGATATTTTTCAAAATAAAACAAAGGATCGAATCCGGATTTAGAAATCCAGTAGAGATCAAGTTCCATTTTTACTAAATCGGAAGATGTATTGTCTAAAATGAAATCATAAACAGTCTTGGTTTCATCAAACTTTTCAAATTCAAAATCGTGGTTGTGGTAAGCGAAATCAATTCCCGCTTTTTTCGTAATCTCACCAGATTTATTGAGTAATTCGGGAAGTTTTTTGTAGTTCTCCATAGTTCGTTCCTCTTCAAAAAGATAAGAGCAAACCATATATTTTGAACCGATGTAATGAAGATCTTCAACAGATTTTTCCCAGTCGTTTAGCAAAGTCCCTTTTTCATTATGAATAACTCCCGTTGTATGATGAGAACTGATGACTTCCAATCCGACATTTTTCAGAATATTTTGGAATTCTACTCTGCTTTTTCCAAAGAATTTCCCGTTGTAACCGTAAATTTCAATTTGTTTAAAGCCCATAGTTGCAAGCTTCTCCAATGCTTTTTCCAAATTTTCAGAAATAGCATCCCGAATTGTGTACAACTGAATGGCTAAAGGTTTTTTACTGTTCATCATATTTGAAGTTCCGCAGGCATACAATCCTAAAAGTCCCAACGAAGATAATGCTATAAAATCTTTTCTTTTCATTATAGATTTTAAATTTGATTAAAGATATTATTTTTAGTCATACAATTTTTACAAGGATAATATTAAAGTAGGTTTAGAATTTCGTTATCACTTGGATAGGCATATTTTTCAAAATTCTAGTACAGTAATTGACAAACTTGTTTTAAATTTGGTTTTTAAATTATGTATGAGTCGTGTTGATTTCACTTTAAAAAAATTTAAATAACTTTATATGAAATATTTATTCATTATTATGTTTTCACTTTTCGGATTTTCAAAAAACAAAGCGCAGGCAAAATCGATACACAGTTTCAAAGTAGAAGCGCTTGATGGTTCTACAATTGACTTTTCAAAGTTCAAAGGCAAAAAAATACTGGTTGTGAACACGGCCTCGGAGTGCGGTTTTACACCGCAGTATGCTGATCTGGAAAAACTTTATGAACAATACAAAGACAAATTGGTTGTGATTGGTTTTCCAGCCAATAATTTTGGTGGACAAGAACCGGGCGCAAATCACGAGATTGCAACATTCTGCCAGAGAAATTACGGTGTACAGTTCCCAATGGCTGCAAAGATTTCTGTAAAAGGAGACGATATTGCACCAATCTACAAATTCCTGACTGACAAGAAGGAAAACGGCGTAAAAAACACAAAAATCCTTTGGAATTTCACAAAAATCTTACTTGACGAAAAAGGAAATATTATTGACAGCTTCATTAGTTCTACTAATCCTACAAGTGATAGCATTACAAAGTATTTGAAATAGATGGAAGTTAGAAGATAAAAAGCGTTCAGAATCTGAACGCTTTTTTATTATTTATCGATACGTAAAAACTTTCCATTTTTATCGAATTCCAAATCGATGTCATTTATAAGTTCTACCTTGATTTTGTTCTTTTCCTTATCGATAGATTCTACATTTACACCTTTATAATTCTGAGCAAGATAAGTTTTAATTTGTACTGGAATCAAAGCTGATGGAATGCCTTGCTTATCACTGATTTCTTCCCAGTTTCCATTTTTGTCGAAGTCGATTTCAGCTCCGTTATTTAGTTTCACTTCATATTTTTGTCCAACAACTGTCTTTTTTGATTCGTATTTTGCAACTGTTGCCTTTGGGTAATATTTAGCCAGGAAACTTTTGATATTTGCAGGCATTGTTTGAAAAGACGTGGAATTGTTTACAAAACTGATTGTAGAATTTGAACCAATTTCATTTTTCTCAACGGCCTGGAAAAACAGGGTTCCCGAAAAGATCAATACGAGACTTAGTTTATTTAATTTCATAATAAAATATTTTTTTGAATTTAATAATTTATTTACAAACAAAAAAGCGACCAAAACAGCCGCTTTTATTAGTTATCAGAGAAATTACTATTAAACAAATGGTAATTTCACAACCTTTGCAGGTATATCTTTATTCCTGATTCTAATGAAGATTTCTGAATCCAATTTGAAGTTTGGTTTATCAACATAAGCCAGTCCCAATCCAATTTTCTTCATTGGTGACATTGTTCCGGAAGTCACTTTTCCGATGATATTTCCTTCAGCATCCACAACTTCATAATCATGTCTTGGGATTGCCTTTTCCTGCATTTCGAAACCAACTAATTTTCTGGTAATGCCTTCAGCTTTTTGATTTTCAAGAAATGCTTTATTCACAAAATCTTTATCAAATTTCGTAATCCAACCCAATCCAGCTTCTAATGGAGAAGTCGTATCATCAATATCATTTCCATACAGACAGAATCCTTTTTCCAATCTCAAAGTGTCTCTCGCAGCCAATCCGCAAGGAATCAACCCGAATTCTTTTCCAGCTTCTAATAACGCGTCCCAGATTTGTTCTGCATTGTCATTATTAAAATAAATCTCGAAACCGCCACTTCCTGTGTAACCAGTATTTGAAATGATAACATCAGAAAAACCAGCCACAGAACCAACTGTGAAATGATAATAAGGAATCGAAGACAAATCTGTTTCAGTCAGTTTTTGAAGAATTTCAGTTGCTTTTGGACCTTGAATAGCGATCAATGACATTTCGTCTGAAGCATTGGTCATTTTCGCTCCGAATTTCTCATTGTATTTTGCAATATGACTCCAGTCTTTATCGATGTTTGAAGCATTTACAACTACGAAATATTTCTCGTCATCCATTTTATAAACGATAAGATCATCTACAATTCCGCCGGTTTCATTTGGCAAACAAGAATATTGTGCTTTTCCATTCTCAAGCGTATCAACATTATTGGAAGTTACGAATTGCAAAAGGTCTTTCGCTGCAGAACCTTCGATAAAAAACTGTCCCATATGAGAGACATCAAAGATTCCCGCTTTTTCGCGGACAGCAAAATGCTCTTCTGTAATTCCGGAATATTGAACAGGCATTTCGAAACCTGCAAAAGGAACAATCTTAGCTCCCAAAGAAACGTGTTTATCGTATAAAGCGGTCTTTTTCATTTTTACTTTTTTTGTTGCGCACAAATCTAAAAATTAATTATGAGTTTTTAGTTATTAATGATAAGTTACATTTTCAAATTAATTTGATTTTTAAATTAATACATTAATGTTAACTTTGCGACTCAAAATAAAAAACTATGAGCGATACGATTCTTTGCCCGAAATGCCAGTCAGAATTCACTTACGAACAGGATAATCTGCAAGTTTGTTCCCAATGTTTCTACGAATGGGATCCTGCGGAAGTTTCTACGGAAGGGAAAATTTTCGATTCTCTTGGCAAGGAATTGCAAAACGGAGATTCTGTGATCGTGATCAAAGATCTTCCTGTAAAAGGTGCTCCGAAAGATATCAAAGCCGGAACAAAAGTGAAAAACATCAGATTGAGACCAGAAAGTGATCATAATATAGACTGTAAAATAGATGGTTTTGGATCTATGGCTTTGAAGTCTGAATTTGTGAGGAAAGCTTAGTAAAAAGAAAAAAACACTTTGACTCCGCTCAGTATGACAAGTTTAACATAAAATGTCAGGCTGAGCGGGGTCGAAGCCTTTTAGATATTAAACAAAAAAAAAGGAAAAATTTGGCAGGGTTGACTTTCAAAGACTTTGATTGCTTACGCTAATTTCAGTCCTTAGGGGCAGAAAGAGAATTAACCAAAAATTTCCTGATGTATTTTCGTTTAGCAAAATTAGAAATTATTTTTAACTCAACAAACTGAAAATCTATAAGTTATCCATATTTTATCCACAATTCTGAAATCAGAAAATTTCTAAAATTGCAGATTAACTTTTCCTTCCAAAAATTCCTGAGTATAAACTATGATTGATTTTTCATTGATCAGCAACTTATTTCTGTAATGAGAACCTGCAAAACGGCTGTCAGAAACAATTGCTTCTGCTCCATTATCAGATACTTTTATCTGATGCGGAAAGTAATTTGTCTTCTTTAAATTTAATTGAGTTTTCTCTTCGTTTGTAAAAATATTGACTTCGCCGAGAAGCTTTGCAACATAATCGTTATAAGGATTTTCGTAAGTTTCTTTTGGTGAATCATTCTGTATTAATCTTCCTTCCTGTAAAACGACAATTTTGTCTGCCCAAGGTAAAACCTCTTCCAAATCGTGTGTGGAAATTATCAAACTAAGATTATTTTCTTTTACATAATTAAAAAGCTTTTCCCTCAATTCAAACTTTCTGGAAAAATCGAGATTACTGAATGGCTCATCCAGCAAAAGCATTTTTGGTAAAACCGCCAAGGCTCTTGCAATCGCAACTCTTTGTTGTTGCCCGCCACTTAGATTCTTCGGTATTACTTTAGCAAAATCTGTGAGACCTACAACATCCAACAACTCCTCTACTTTTTCTTTTTTCTCTTTAAGATTGATATTAGAAATGAATTTTCCGACGTTGTCATAGACTGTTCCGTATGGCATCAAATCATAGTTTTGTGCTACAAATTTCATTTGAGATTCGCCGGGAACGAGATTGCCTTTTGGTCCGAGAAGTTTTTGGTCTTCAAACAAAATTTCACCGCCTTGCCAATCTATCAAACCGTAGATCAAACTCAACAAAGTTGATTTTCCACAACCACTTTCGCCTACCAAAGCAATAATTTGTCCTTCATCTACATTCAGATTAAGATTTTGAAACAATGGTTTATCGGTCTGATAATTGAAATACAGGTTTTTAACTTCTAACAACATCTTGTAAAATTAGTGGTTGAAATAATAATAATTTTATTATTTTAGCAAAAACACAAATTTAGACATTATTTAAAAATTTCATTATGAAAAAGACAACTTTAATCGCCGCAATTTTATTGGTTTCTGCTTCGGTATTTATCATTTCCTGCGGAAAGGACAAACCGGTAACCAGTGAAAGCAATGAAGTTCTGACAACTACAGACGGTCAAGTTTACGTTGTAGATACACTGAACAGTAAAGCAGAATGGAAAGGTTTCAAAGTTGTAAAATCTGATAATACAAGCCACATTGGAAATTTGAAATTTGAAAGCGGCGAAGTAACCGTGAAAGATAATAAACTGGAAAGCGGGCAATTCGTAATCGATATGAATACTCTTACAAATGAAGACCTCAAAGATGCTGAATCCAACGGAAAACTTCTTGGTCATCTGAAAAGTGCAGATTTCTTCGATACAGCGAAATTCCCGACAGCATCTTACGAAATCACTAAAGTGACCGAAGCTGCAGCCGGAAGTGATTACAATACAGTTCTTGACGGAAATCTTACGCTTAAAGGAATTACCAAACCATTCAGTTTCAACGCCAATGTAAAAGTTGACAAGGGAGAATTAATGATCGCAACAGAGCCAAAAGATATAAACAGAGACGAGTTTGGAATCAAATTTCAAATGCCTGCTGCGGAAGGTTTGATTAAAAATGAAATTAATATTCAGGCCAAAATAAAGGCGATGGAAAAGAAATAAAGTTAAAAATCTATATTGAATTTGAAATCTGTCTCTAATAAAGGCAGATTTTTTTATTTTAAAATCGTATTTTTGCAATCTATATTTTTATATAAATAATGTTAGAGAAAATTGATGACCTGCTGATAGAAGTACAAAATTTCCAATCTTCTGCAAAGGATGAGATAGAACAGTTCCGACTAAAATTCAATGGAAAAAAGGGAATCATGAATGATTTCTATGATTCGTTGAAGCAAATTCCTAATGAGCAGAAAAAAGATTTTGGACAGAAAATCAATATCTTAAGAAATACTGTAAATGAAAAACTTGAAGAATTAAAATCATCTTCAGAAAGCAAGATTATTCTTGAAAAAGAAGATCTTTCAAGACCTGCGTTTCCTTTGGAACTCGGATCTCGTCATCCAATTAATTTGGTTAAAAACAGAATTATAGAAATCTTCAAATCCATCGGTTTTGCTGTTGCAGACGGACCGGAAATTGAAGATGACTGGCATAACTTCACTGCGCTCAATCTTCCGGAATATCATCCGGCGAGAGATATGCAGGACACTTTTTTCATCGAACAAAATCCAGATGTTCTTTTGAGAACGCATACTTCTTCCGTTCAAATCCGATATATGGAAGAGAATGAGCCGCCAATGAGAATTTTGGCACCTGGAAGAGTTTTCAGAAATGAAGCTGTTTCATCACGTTCACATTGTATTTTTCACCAGATCGAAGGACTTTATATTGATGAGAATGTAAGTTTTGCAGATCTTAAACAGACAATACAGTTCTTTACAACTGAGCTTTTCGGAAAGTCCAAAATCAGAATGAGACCTTCTTATTTTCCTTTTACTGAGCCAAGTGCGGAAGTTGACGTTTATTGGGGGCTGAATTCTGAAACAGATTACAGAATCACAAAAGGAACAGGCTGGCTGGAAATTATGGGTTGCGGAATGGTAGATCCTGCTGTTCTTAAAAATGTAAATATTGATCCGGACAAATTCTCCGGATATGCTTTCGGGATGGGAATCGAGAGAATCGTAATGCTGCTATATCAAATGAGCGATATCCGAATGTTCTTCGAAAATGATGTAAGAATGTTAGAACAATTTAAGAGTTTATAATCATTTTTATTAAAATATATTAAAATCCTGTGAAAATGTAATTCACAGGATTTTTTTTCCTATTTTTATAAGAAATCTAATATGAAATAATTTTCAAAGTAATAATACATATTAAAAATAAACTTTTATAAATAAATATTTTTACGATATTGTTTAAATTTGTGTTTTATGGATATCATTTATTTAATGCATACTTTCAAAAAAACTAAAACCACACAAATATGAAATCAAAAAACAAGTCTTCACGCTCTTTGAGTTTTAGATTAAGAAAGATTGTACATTATTTTCTTATTATATGTATTCTATTAATCCAACTGATCATCGCCGGATTTTTTTATAATGAATTCGTGAACCGAAAGAATCTTACTTTCATAGAAAATCAATTAAAAGATGTAGACTCATTAGAAAACCTGACAGACAATTCCAGAAAAGAACTTATTACTTCTCAGGATTATTTTCAAAAATATCTGATAACGGATGATAAGAAATTTTTGGAATCTTACTTCCAGTCTGTCAATAAACTTAGTCAAAACCTGGATAGCATCAACCGTTACAGAGACAGAAATCCCAAATTAAAAACAATTCTGATAACCCAGAAAAAAGATACCGCAGAACTTAAAAAATTAAAACTGCTCGTAGATTCTTCTTTTCAATTTTCTACGAAATCAACTTTCAAGATGCGGGATGAACTTCCTAAATTCAAAAAGATGGATTTCGATTATGATTTCGAAAAGTTTGATATTCAGCAGCAGACATTTGCTGATACGATTCAGAAAAAAGGTCTGTTTGGACGTTTAGGGGATGCTATTGCCGGAAAAGTGAATGTCCAAAAAGAAAGCACTGTCATCACTTTGAAAAACGGAAAAACAACAAATGCATCCAGAATGAAATCGGAATTGGACAGCCTTATGAGATCCATCAATAATCATTATTCCAAGGAAGTCCAGAAGATACAGATCAACGTTACAAAAAATAAAAACAACAACGGAAAGTTCTATAAAACCTTCAACAATATGTTGATATATAGTAATGATCTGATGAATATCTACGAATTTGCAATCAGAGATTCTAAATCTGAATTAGAAAAAGAGCTCGCCAAACAAAATTCTGCCAGCAACAAGATCAGAACATATCTGGTTTTGGGAGCAATGGTTTTGATGTTCATTGTTTCCATTTTGATTATGTACTTTACAAGAATCGCATTTATTTATGAAAAGCGACTCAACTCTGCCAATAAACAAATCAAGGAAAACCTGAATTTTAAAAACAGAATTCTCGGAATGCTGAGTCACGAGCTGAGATCGCCATTGAAGATCATCGGAATTTTTATCAAAAGAATTAATAAAAAAACAACCGACGAAACTGTAAAAGAATATCTGAAATCAATAAGTTTCACCAATGATACTTTATTGATGCAAGCCAATCAAATCCTGGAATACACCAAAAATCAACAGGTAGAAAATAAACTGATTCCAACTGATTTTAATCTTAATAATGAAATTACGTCTATATTAACTGCAATCGAACCTTATATAGAAACAAGAAATAATAAATTTGTCATTAATAAAAATATTGATCCGAATATTGTCGTTTACTCAGACTGTACAAAGATCAATCAGATCTTTATGAATATTCTGGGGAACGCTAATAAGTTCACAGAAAATGGACAAATCACCGTAAATACTTCAGCAAAATATCTGGACGAAAACACCGTTACTTTGTCTACAGAAATAATTGATACGGGTGCCGGAATTTCAAAATCTGATTTGGAAAAAATCTTCGAACCGTATTATCAAGGTGTTTTATCCGAAGATGTAGAAAATCTGGGTGCAGGTCTGGGACTTAGTCTTTGTAAAGAAATTGTAGAATTATATTCCGGAAAAATTTCCGTAGATAGTGAACTGAACGAAGGAACTACAGTAAGTTCTCTATTAATCTGAATATTAATAAATGAGTCAATTAGATAAAACGATTACTTTTTTACTGGCAGATGACCATAGTCTTATAAGACAAGGCATTGTATTTCTTTTGGAAGAGATGGAACTGGAGTGCGAAATCTTCCACGCTTCCTCTCTGAATAAGGTTTTGGAATCTGTAAAATCAAATCCAATAGACATTGCAATCATAGATGCTCATTTTCCTGATGGAAACAGTTTGTCTATCTTATCCGAAATCAAAAACATCCGGCCGGAAACCAAGATTCTTATATTTTCCGGAATTGACGAAAATACGCAAGCACTTAAATTCTTAAATGCGGGCGCCAACGGTTTTCTAAGCAAACTGAGCGAAGAAGATGAAGTGAAAAAAGCTATTTTGAAAATGATAGATGAAGGAGAATATATTTCTCCCGCAACGCAGGCATTATTGGTAAACTCTTTCCGAAATCGAAAGCTGATAAATCCTCTTTTTTCATTAACAGAAAGAGAACTGGAAATTGCAGAAATGTATGCAGAAGGCTTAGGAAACTTGGAAATTGCAAATAAACTGGATATCAAACAAAATACAGTGAGTACCCTTAAAAAAAGGATATTCGACAAGTTGAATATTGAAAATATCGTAGAACTTGTAGAATTGATGAAAGATCATTATTGATCTTATAAAACAATATTCCCCTAATAACTAAGGCTGATTTTTCGAAATCGGCCTTTTTTGTAGATAAATATCTACAAGCACAGCGATATATATCTAAAGCATTTAAAGAAATCATATTGAAGATGTTGGTATTTTTGTACCAAGATAATCGAGAATAAAAACACAAAGAAAATAATATTTGAAATACGGTTCTGAAAGCACAAATGATGAAACTAAAATTACAAATATTCTAAAAACACAAATGGTGAAATCGATTATCAAAACACAGAACCTAAAAAATTCTGCGAGATATGAAAAGGGCAAAAACACAAAACAAAGAAGATTCTAAAATCACAAATGATGAATCAGGTATCAGAAATGATACAGAAAGGGCAAAAACACAAAAACAAAGATTCTAAAAACACAAAAGATGAATCAAATATCGAATTACAGAGTCATATGGCTCTGTAATTTAGATATTAAAAAAAGCACAACATAATGAAAATAAATAACCGAAAAGAAGTTGCAAAAGCTCTGTATCTGTTTTTCTTTATTATTTTATTGGATATCGTATTTCTTATTGTGGCAAAAAAAATACTTACCCTTCCAAAAATATTATTATACAGTTCTTTTTTAGTAATTCTCATATTTTCTTTATGGAGAATCGCTACATTGAAGATCTTCTCTATGGAAGTTTCTGAACATATTTTTACAATAAAATACAGACATCCCTTTTCAAAAATACACCAGCCGGTTTTGGAAGTACCAATACAAAAAATTATTTCTTTAAAAGCTGAAAAAGGCATTATCAATTACGTTCTGGTGATTGGGGTAAATACCAGAAAAGGAATCCGAAATTTTTATTACAGACTTGGCAGGCTTCCGGAAAATCAAAATGAAAAGTTCAAAAAAATATCTGATTTTATAGCATCTTCACGTTTTAAAAATGAAATATTACATTAAAAAAATTATATTTTAATATTTATTTTTAATCAAAAAGAATACATCAATTTATCCATAAGGAACTTAACCTTTCCTGATCCTGTGAAAATTTCGCAGGATTTTTTTTGTTTAAAACTGTTTCATTTAACGAAATTATCCTACATCAATTTACAGCATTTTTGCTTTGTCTAATTTTGAATTAAATAATTACTAACTTTAAAAAAATAAAATATGAAAACAGAATTCGAATCTGTTCCGCTTATAAAAAATGAATCAAGAAAACGTTTTGAGATTGAAATTGATGACCATTTTGCATTTATAAATTACGGAGAAACTGAGAACCAAATCGCATTGGTACACACAGAAGCCGAACCAGAATTGGCAGGAACAGGAGCTGCAGCCGCAGTTGTAGAAAAAACGCTGGAATATATCAAAGAGAGTGGTAAAAAACTGTTGCCATTCTGTCCTTACGTTTTTGCATTCATCAAAAAACATCCGGAATGGAAAGCAATTGTGGATGATAAATTCGGTGCTTACGATAAACTTTAAAAATAAAAAAACTCAGGATATGAAAATATTTGCATTTGCAGGAAGCAACTCTTCCACTTCTATCAATAAGGAATTGGTAAAATTTGTTCTGAAAAGTTTTCCTAATGAAGACATCAACCTCATCGATCTTAACGATTATCTGATGCCTGTTTTCTCTGTGGACCTTGAGAAAAAAGGATTTCCGGAAGAAGCATACAAATTCCTGAAAAACATAGAAGAATCCGACATCATTATTTGTTCTTTGGCAGAAAACAACCGCTCTTACAGTGCAGCTTTTAAGAATATTTTTGATTGGGCTTCCAGAATCAATGTGAAAGTTTTTCAGGACAAGCCAATGTTTCTGATGACAACTTCACCTGGCGGATATGGTGGCGGAAATGTAATGGCAGAAGCGTCGAAATTCTTTCCGCAATTTGGAGCTGATATCAAAGAAACTTTTTCTCTTCCTAAGTTTTACGAGAATTTTGACTTGGAAAACGGAATTGTAGAACCTGAATTATTAAAAACAATCAATTCCAAAATTGAAAACTTTAAAAATCAAATCTAATGGAAACTCACGAATATAACGCCGGAGAAATTACCGTTCTGTGGAAACCAAAAGTTTGCATCCACGCTGGAGTTTGTGTAAAAATGCTCCCGAAAGTTTATAATCCAAAAGAAAGACCCTGGATAAAAACAGAAAACGCAACTGCAGAAGAGCTGAAAAATCAAATCAAACATTGCCCATCCGGCGCTTTGAGCTATAAATTAAATTCTTAAAAATGGGTGTAAAAGTAAAAGCAACGCTTGGAACCGAAAAATATTACACAGAAGTCATAGCCGGTGAAAACAAACTCATCACAGATGAACCAGTTGATAAAGGTGGCGGAAACAAAGGTTTCAATCCTTTTGAAATTCTCGCAACATCACTGGCAAGCTGTACTGCCGCAACTCTGAGAATGTACATCGACAGGAAAGGCTGGGATATTCCTGTCATTAATGTAGAAGTGGATCTGGAAAATTTTCCTCAGACAAAAACGGCTCAGTTTTGTAGAATTATCGATTTTGGATCAACAGACGTTTCCGAAGAAATCAAAGACAGACTTTTCAAAATTGCAGATGCGTGTCCCGTTCATAAAATCCTTACCAACAATATAGAAATCTTAACTAAAATCTAAAAAATGATAGAGATAAAACAAAATAATGGAGAAACAAAAGGCGAATTCGTAGCATTCTTCGATGGAAAGCAAGCCGGACTAATGACCTATTCGTGGGCTGGAGAAGACAAATTCATCATCGATCATACGGAAGTAGAACCCGAATTCAACGGGAAAGGAGTTGGGAAAGAATTGGTGTATCAGGCTGTGGAATTTGCGAGAGAAAATAATCTGAAAATCATTCCGCTTTGTCCTTTTGCTGCTGCAACTTTTAAAAAAAATGAAGAGATAAGAGACGTTCTTTAATGATAAATGATATTAGTAAAGACAATCGTAAACATTTTTTGTCATTCCGCAGGAATCTAAACCTCGCTGTAGAGATTCCTACGGAATGACAAAATTGGGTTTTATGCAAACTGATAATTTGTACTGAAAACTGCAGCCCGACTTGAGTGGAGCTCTTTTTTGCGGCTGGAAATGCTAAGGCAAAAAAAGCGGGAACGGAAGGCGGATAAAGCTGCCCAAATTATTTTAAAACCAATTCTTGACTCTGTTATAATCCAGAAAGTAAGTAATTCTCAAAGAAAAATTATTAATCATCGGCGCATCAAAAAGCTGATCGAAATTATTTTTGAATCGCATTCTTGAAACTTCCAGATAATTGCTGGTTGCATTTCTGTAAAGCAAAGTCAGCTGACTGCCTGGCGCAAACCACCACGAATAGCGCAAATCTACATTCCAGGAGTTGTAAGTTCCGGCAAGATTAGGGTTGTAAGTTGTCTTTTCGTCCAGGCTTCCATCATTGTTCAAAATGTAAAATTGCTTATATGTAACATCGGAAAAATAATGACGGAAAGCTAGTGACAAAGCCATTTTATTATTAAAAGTATATTGCCCTGTGATAGCATTCTCATAAGTATTTCGCTGGCGTCTTCCCATATAGATCTTATCACCGTCTTTTCCGGCAAAACCAATCTCATTATTACTGAAAACAGGATTGGACTGCCAAATTAAATTGAGTTTATCAGAAGCTCTGTAACGCAGGTATAATGTCGGAATTACTTTGTTTCTGCCTTTTTCATCGTATGCATAATAATCTATATTGATGTTATACTGAAGCTTTTTCCGGCTGTCACTTTCAAACCAGATCCAGCTGTCAAAATAGTCCGGAACTTTCAAATGTCGGCCGAATGTTCTTGGTTCGTAAATATCATTTTCTCCAAGTGGCGTGAACTCGATTCCGCCTCCGAAATTCTGGAAATTCTTGGTCGTGAACTGATTGTTATGATTGAATCTCAAAGTGCTGTAAAGAAACGGTTCCAAACGATGATCATAATTCATATTGAAATTCAGATAGATATTATTGAAGTTCTTCTTAGGCTGCAAAATCCTGTATCCGTACCAAGTTGAATATGATGCATAGTTGGTCTTTGTAGAAAATCCAAGATCGTTGATATCCCAATTTTTGTTGACATAATTTCCAATAACTTCGAAACGGTTTTTGCCGGAATATTTTCCAATTCCGAGATTTCCTCGGTTCCCAAATTTGGTGTCGCCATCTTTGACCCAGCTTCCTTTGAAATTCCCGAAATAATTATAAGTATTTTTTTTGTTTGCAATATTCCAAAGCAATCCTGTTGCATTTGCATCACGGAAATCGCCCATTCTCATTGTGCTTGTGTTTACAAAAGTTACGGATGAATTCCCGCCAAATCTCTGATCAAAAACCAAAACATTATAATTAGTCCAAGGTTCTACAGTTTCTTTTCTTGTAGCGCCGGTTTCATTATTTTGAATTGTTGCTTCCATTTTTTCTGTAACACCATTGAAAATGCCGATCCCCAAACCTTTTTTAGTTCTTCCCGAAATTTTGAAGGCATTAAATAATTTTACTTTTCCCGGATATTCCGTCACGGTTTCATTTTCTCCTATTGTTGGATACATCGATGGTTCGCCTCCTACTCTTCTGGAATAGAACATATCTCCCTTGCTGAAAAGTTCGGTTCCTTCCATAAAGAATGATCGCTGCTCGGAAAATTGCTGCTCAAATGGCGTTAAATTTAAAATCGAATTATCAAAATTAGCCTGCCCGAAATCGGGAACCAAAGTCATATCAAATGTGAAAGCGTCATTAATTCCGTATTTCAAATCCATTCCGCCATTGACATTCATTTCTGTTTTCCCGTCAAAATTGTTGACATAAGTTGAAAAATATGGTGTGAACGAAAGTCTGGTAGGCGTTTGTACATTTTCGATTCCGTTGAGAATTCCGTCGTAAAGTGTATAATTTCCCTTTTGATTATTAACGTAGTTCCAATCGTACATTGTGTTGGTTCTTTTGATCCTTCTTATCATGTTAAGTCCAAATTCCTGAACATTTTTTTTGGGAAATCTCAGTTCGAAAAAAGGAATCTTCATTTCAACAGCCCAGCCTTTGTCATTGATCTGAACTGCGCTGTACCAAACGCCATTCCAGGAAACATCTTCATTATCAGTAAGTTTTGCATCAAACTGAACGCCGGCAGCTGTAACAACAAACTCCATACTCTGCTGTTTGTCATTATATCCATTGATGATTACACCAAATATATCATCATTTGCAATATTATCTCTTTCTGTTAATTCCTTTAAAATTTTTGAAGGTTCAGGATCATACATTTGTGCTGCGATATAAAGTCCGGTGTCGTCATACAGAAATTTGACTTCGGTTTTCAAACTATCAGCCTGAGGTTTTCCGTTATTAGGCTGGCGCTCTATAAAGTTGGTAGCTATGGGAACATTCTTCCAGATCTCATCATCCAAAATGCCGTCAATTTTTAGTGTTTGATCCTTTTTGACAGCTTGCAGATTTTTCCGCGAAATGCTGTCAGATGCAATTGTTTTCTGTGCAGAAATCTGTCCAAAAAATAGAATTAATGTGAGAATACAGAATTTAGTTTTCATAGTAAAGGTTATTCTTGAGATTAGACAAATCAAAGAACAACTCTGTTACATCAGAACAAAAAAAATCAGACAAATGCCTGATTTTTAATATATTAATTTGATATTTACCTAGTTAAAACTATTTCTCATAAACCAAATATCCAAAAGCATCCAGACTTACATCAGAACCTTTTATAAGTTCAGTTTTAGATTTTGTAAATACATTTTTATAACTTCCAATTGAATTATCATCTTCCATTTTGAAATTGACAGGATCTTTGGTCGTATTAATTAAAACCAAAACTTCTCGTTCTCCATTTTTTCTTAGATAAGCAAGGATTTTATCATTTGCATTGGTATTAATCCAAAAAGTTGTAACCGCAGGATCACCTCCTCTTAAAGCAGGATTTTCGGATTTCAAATCAAATAGAGTCTTATAGAAATCTTCTAATTCGTATTTCCCTGTCCAAGGAATTGGGTCTTTCTCAAAGAATTCCAATCGTTTGGTTTTCATCGGTAATTCCTGACCGTTATACAATAAAGGAACGCCATTCCAAGTCGTTGAGAAAACGGCTAATGCCGGCGCAAAATCACCATATTTTTCATACTCTGTTCCGTTCCAGGAGTTTTCATCGTGATTACTGGTAAACCAAGCTCTCATTGAGTTATCTCCAATTTTCGAATATTGTTCCAGAAGATTCTTAAGGTCAGAAAGCGGCAGGTGTTTTTGATAGAAATCCTGAGAGAGATGCATCCATTTCCAGCTGTAACTTGCATCGAAAACTTTCCCGTATTCCGGAGCTTCCAATTCGTCAAATTCGCCTAAGAAGAAAAGAGGTTTTAATTTTTCAACTTCAGGTCTTGCCTGTTGCCAGAAATCCACTTCTACCCAACTTGCCAGATCACATCGGAAACCGTCGATATTAGTTTCTTTTACCCAATATTTCATTGCGTCTATCATTGCAAGGCGCATTTGTTTATTAGAATAGTCAAGCTCAATAATATCATCCATTCCGCTGGCTTTGTGGAAACTTCCGTCTTCGTCTTTCAGATAATATTCCGGGTGGGATTTTGTCCAGACGTGATCCCAGCCTGTGTGATTTGCAACCCAGTCTATGATAACTTTAAAGCCCATTTTGTGTGCTTCATCCACCAAATGTTTAAAATTCTCTAATGTACCAAATTCCGGATTGATGGTCGTGTAATCATAAGCTGCATATTGACTTCCCAAAGTCCCTTTTTTGTTGAGCTGTGCAATTGGTGTGATTGGCATAAACCAAAGTGTTTTCACACCCATTTTTTTCAGTCTTGGCAGGTGCTTTTCGAAAGCAGTGAAAGTGCCTTCCGGTGTATATTGTCTTACGTTGACTTCATATATATTCGTGGTTCGTTTCCAATCTTGTGGATTTTCCATAGTTTGATTCTGGGTTTTACAGGATAATAATAAAGCGGCGAGTGCCGGAATAAGAATCAGCTTTTTCATTCTAAAATTGTTTCTCTTGAGGTTGTGAATTCTTTTGTCTATTTTGTAAATGTAATAAAAATAAGAAAGCCTGAAAAATATGGGTTTGTTAATGTTTTATAAAAGATGAATTGATGTCATAACTGAATTCATCTTTCCTGTTTTAAAATCACTCCCACAAGATGTAGTTTTATATCAGTTAAAGCTAAACAATGTCTTGATAGAAAATACACACCAAAATCAAACGCGTCCGATAATCCAATGCCAGAAAATATCCCGAAGAATTGTTCGGTCGCCGAGTTAAAGAGAAGTTTTGATATGTTAATGAAGAATAAGGAAAGGAGATAATCTGAAATATCTTTAAAAATTTTTACAATAGAATATCTTTCTTTTAAATATTTTAAAATCAAAAAAGTCCTGCCAATGGGCAAGACTTTCTCTTTTTGTTTAAGCTCTAATTTTCTATGGTTTATAAATAAATCTACTAGTCATTGCTTGTCTTAGACCCGTAATATAATATTAAAATAATACCAGTAACAAATAATCCAAATTCTATACTTAGTATTTCAACCATCATATTAGGATTTGTCCTTATGGTTTAGAAATAAGTTTGCCGGTTTGTAGTTTTCCATTTTTGGCTTTCAGTTGGTAGAAATATGTTCCTGCAGGAAGATTTATTTGTAAAGCATTTGTTTTATCAGATAAAACTTTATTCACAACCCTTGACCCTGCTGCGTTATAGATCGTAAGATTAGATCCTAAATTTACATCATTTAAACTTACATTTAGAACTGAGGTAAATGGATTTGGGTAAAATTTAGCTTCTTGTTTGTCAGAATTGGAAGTGCTGGTTGCCAATGCTCCAGTTGTACAACCTGCTGTCATCACTGCATTAATACTTGCTGTTGCAACAGCGCCTGTTGTTGTAAGAACGCGACCTTCAATCACCGTTCCTGTATTTAGATTGATTGCCCCGTTGTTGCCAATCAAAGTCCCTTTGAAACTTGAATAATCGTTAAGACTGATAGCTCCGTCAACTTTCCAGAAGACATTTTTTGCCTGAGCACCGTTCTGTAAGATAACAGAAGCATAAGTACTGGTAGATAAAGCACCGACAATTTTGATTACGAATACTGCATCTGCATTGCCTTGTGCGTTCAGGATTACATTTCCGTTCAGGACTGTAGCGGCATTTAGCAAGTAAGTATGAGGCGTAAGCACAAGATCTTGCCCGAAAGCGGCTGGATAAAGCAATTCTATATCTGTAGGCAATGTATTAAGATAAGTATAAACAGTACCAAGATCTGCAGCGCAAGTTGCAGTTGACATATCAGGATTTGGATGAATAGTTCCCGTTACATTAAGAGCAGCAAAGCCGGTTGTAAGCCCAACGTTGGATCCAATGTCTCCGGTTACATAAGAAACACCTGAGTTGGTAACCGTACCGCTACCTGTAAATATCGTATAACAAGCCACTGTTTTTAAAGCTGGCTGTAAAGGTCCTGTAAGCGTTGCAGATCCACAACCAATCGGTTTGGCGACTGTAACACCTGAAACTGAAACCGCACCAGTAGTCGAAAGTGCACGACCTTCAAGTTTTACACCGCTGTTAAGGACTATGGCTGCATTGTTTGCGATCACATTTCCTTTCATTTCTGTGTTTGTAGCAAGATCTACAAGACCTTCTATTTTCCAAAATACATTGCAGGCAACAGCCCCGTTTGTTAGGATTACTTTTGCACCTGAAGTAGAGGAGAATGCACCTTGAATTTTAAAAATAAAAACAGAGTTTGCATTTCCGCCACCGTCAAGCGTCAAGGTGTTGTCAAGGATGGCACTTTGTCCGATAGAATATGTTCCGGCGGTAAGTGTTTGTCCATTCCCTAAAAGTGGTGCCGGGAAAAAATTAGGAATTGCAGCATTAAGCTGATTGTAAGCAATCGTTAAAGAAGCGGCAGCACTTGCAGCAGCACCATCAGCATCGTGCATTACACCATCTACATTTCCGAAGTTCGTTGCTGCACCGTTAGCTGTTCCCACATCTCCCGTAAGATGAGACAGTCCGGTATTAGTAACGGCACCATTTGAAGAAAATAGTGCGAAGTTGGAAGAGGTTCCAAGAACAGGAGCCTGAGCCATAATTAATGAGTTAGAACCCACGAAGGCAGCAAAAGCTACCAGTTTTAGATATTTTTTCATATTATTATATATTAAGTTGAAATTTAATTAATTCAACTTATTATATTATATTCTAAAATCGTACCAAAAATAATTTATTTTTATAATTAATTTAATAATAAACTAAATGTATTTAAAAAACATAAATTATATTGTTAAATTTTTACAAATAATTAAATTTTTATTTCATAATTATATTGTTATTTTTTTAATTTTTATTTTTTTTAATTTAATAATTCGTAAATCATTAAAGCATTGAAGTTCAGTATTCTTATCACGGTAAAAATAGTAAAGTAAAATTTTTGAAAACATGTTATTTGCTTATAATTTAACAGCTGTTCCTATAAGTAAATTAATTATAAAATCAAAAAAAAGCCCGAACAATTCGGGCTTTAAAATATTTTTAGAAAAGAATCTTAATCTTCATCGTCTTCTTCGAAAACATCATTGTATCCTTCCTCTTCCTCGTCATCGCTGAAATCATCATCTTCCTCATCAAAACTTGTTTCTTTAAATTCTGATTCGAAATCCCCAAAATCATCATCCATAAACGGCATTGCAGAGTTTTTGCTTTTCCCGTTGGAAGAACCTGTTTTGCTAGGTGCCTTCAATGGAACGTTTCCAAATCTGTAAACCGTAATTGGATAATTAACAGCAGGCTTCTCGTCCGCAATCTCCAAAAGCTCACAGAAAAAATCCCAAAGCTCTATGAATCCGTACTGGAATCTCATTTTCTCACCAACCGCTGGGAAACCTTCCGGCAGATAGATGTCGGACATGATCTCACCATCACCGTCATCGCTCATATCTTCCAAAGGAACAGCTTTTCCTTCATTCCATTCATCATCCGAAAAATAAAAAGAAGACAACTCTTCACCCGGTAAGCTGAACGCGCTCTTGATGCCTAAATGCAGATTCCAAAGTGTCTGTTTGCCTTTCACCTCGATGTCTCTGAAGATCGTATCCTTTGCGTCTAGAATTACTCTTATCTTATAAACCATTGTTGTTTTACTTTAACTTTATTAGCTTGATTAATGATGCAAATATAAAACAATTGAAATCCCATAAAAATTTCTAGTAAATTTTTTTTCAAAAAAGTTTTTTATAAATTCAGCGTTTTTGAAATTGTAATTACTCGATGAAATTTGCCTTAGCTTTCTTAATCTTATTCATAGAAGATTTAGCCAGTTTAAATTTGAATTTGGTTCCGGAAAGATAAACACTTTCTACGATAATTGTTTGCTTATGGGCTTCCATAATGTGTTTTACAATGGCAAGCCCAAGTCCTGATCCGCCTTCTTTTCGGTTTCGACTGGATTCTACACGATAAAAACGTTCAAAAATTCTGGGCAGATTTTCCGGTTTTATTCCCATTCCGTTGTCTTCCACAGAAATATGAATGCTTTGTGTGCCCTCTCTTGTGGAAACTATGATTTGCGCTTCCTCGCGGTTGGCATATTTCACAGCATTTGAAATTAAATTAATCAAAACCTGAGAGATCTTCTGTTTATCCGCAAAAACAAATAATTGCGACTGAGTCGTCTGAAGCTGCATCGTCATCGATTGTCTTTCGGCTTCCATTTCCAAGAGATCAAAGATTTCCTGAATCAAATGATTGATATCAAACGTACTGAATTTCAGATTGATTTGTCCGGATTCAAAACGGTTGATCATATCCAGATCTTTCACGATATTCAGTAAACGCTCAACAGAACTGTCTATTCTCTGGAGATATTTATCTCTGATGTTAAGATCTTCAACACCACCGTCACGCAATGTTTCGATGTAACCCTGGATTGAAAATAAAGGTGTTTTCAGTTCGTGAGAAACGTTTCCGATATATTCTTTCCGGTAATCTTCCATCTCTTTCATCAGATCCATTTCAGCATTTTTCTGATTCATCTCGTGCATCTTCTCTCCCAATTCTTTGAAGCCAAGATCCGTGTCATAATCGTGGATGATGTCTTCCGGAAGGATATTTGTAATTCTCCTGATCTGATTCTTACTGTAAAAACTGAAGAGGAATTCCAAAACAAAATAATTCAGGACAAATAAGAACCAAAGTGTAAAAATCAAAAAATAGTTGAAATCGCGCGTTTTGAAATAAACATCATCTGTGTAAAATTCAAACATCAAAACCACACAGCCTACCACAGCTACCAATAAAAACGATGCAGCAGCAGATATCCAATTTATTTTTACCGAATTCCTAAATCTCATTTCAAAAAAAAGATTTTCTTTTCAGAAAACCTTAAACTACTAATTTATAACCAATTCCTTTGAGCGTCTGGATCGTATTGATTCCCAGTTTTTCTCTTAATCTACGGATATGAACATCAATTGTTCTTTCGCCAACTATGACATCATTCCCCCAGACTCTTTCCAGAATCTCTTCTCTTTTGAATACTTTTTCAGTATTTGATGCTAAAAGATAAAGAAGATCAAACTCTTTCTTAGGAAGTAAAAACTCTTCTTTCGCTTTTGAAACTTTGAAATTATCTTTATCAATGATCAGATCACCGATTTCGATATAGTTTGAATTTTCATTTGAATTGGCACCTAATTGTAAAAGTGCCGCAACTTTGGAAATCAAAACTTTTGGCTTGATCAGTTTGACAATATAATCGTTTGCTCCAGCTTGATAACCAGCTAATTGAGAAAACTCCTCACTTCTTGCAGACAAAAATACGATCAGCGTTTTTTGTAATTCTTTGATCTTTCTGAGATCCTGGCAGGTTTCGATGCCGTCTTTTTCCGGCATCATAACATCTAGTAAGATAAGATCAGGCAAAATCTCTTTTGCTTTTGCGATTCCTTCATTTCCGTTTCCTGCTGTGAAAACCTGATAGCCTTCTTTTTCCAAATTATAAGAGATGATTTCCAGGATGTCCTGTTCATCGTCAATTAAAAGGATTTTTTTACGATTCATTTCGATTTATTAATATGTCAAAATTAAAAAAAAATGAACTCTATATCACTAAATGTTTAAAGTTCACACAAATTTAACATTTAAAAACTAACAAAGAGCGTTTACACAAGCTTTTTTATATTGAAAATGATAAGAATTTATAGGTCAATTTCGTTTCATTTTCTGAGGAAATTAAGTTAAATTTGCACCTCACGTTCAGATTATGGAAGAAGAAGAAAAAAAATCACTCAATTTTATTGAGCAAATTATAGAAGATGATTTGGAAAACGGCTTGGATTCGTCTAAACTGCGTTTCAGATTTCCGCCGGAACCAAACGGTTATCTTCACATCGGTCATACAAAAGCAATCTGTATCAACTTTGGTTTGGGGCAGAAATATAATGCGCCGGTAAACCTGCGTTTTGACGATACCAATCCTGCAAAAGAAGAGCAGGAATTTGTAGATTCTATCAAAACTGACATCGATTGGTTAGGTTTCAAATATGATCAGGAATTATACACTTCAGATTATTTTGAACAACTTTATGATTGGGCTGTAGAACTTATCAAACAAGGCAAGGCTTATGTAGATGAGCAATCTTCTGAAGATATTACCGCTCAAAGAAAAAATCCTTTTGAGGAAGGCGTTAATTCCCCTTTCCGTGATCGTCCTATTGAGGAAAGCCTTGCGCTTTTCGATAAAATGAAGAATGGCGAATTCGATAAAGGAGCGATGAGTCTGCGTGCAAAAATCGATATGGCTTCCCCGAATATGAATATGCGTGATCCAGTGATGTACAGAATTTTGAAAGAACCGCACCACAGAACGGGCGACAAATGGAAAATCTATCCGATGTACGATTGGGCTCACGGAGAATCTGATTACATCGAACAAATTTCGCACTCTTTATGCTCATTGGAATTTGAAAATCACCGTCCACTTTACGAATGGTATTTGGATCAGGTTTATGATAACGAAAGCGTTGCACCGAAACAGAGAGAATTTGCAAGGATGAATGTTTCTTATATGGTAACCTCCAAAAGAAAACTTCAAAGATTGGTTTCGGAAGGTTTTACCACAGGTTGGGACGATCCGAGAATGCCAACTATTTCCGGACTTAGAAGAAAAGGCTATACGCCAACATCAATCAAAAATTTTATTGAGAAAGTTGGTGTTGCAAAACGTGAAAATCTGATTGATATTCAGTTATTGGAATTCTGTGTAAGAGAAGACCTGAACAAAGTGGCAACACGAGTAATGGCGGTTGTAAATCCTGTGAAACTGATTATCGAGAATTATCCGGAAGATAAAGAAGAGTGGCTGGAAACGGAAAATAATCCTGAGGATGAAAACGCCGGAACGAGACAAGTACCTTTTTCCAGAGAAATTTATATCGAAAGAGAAGACTTCAAAGAAGAAGCGGACAAGAAATTTTTCCGTCTGAAATTGGATGGAGAAGTTCGTCTGAAAGCCGGATATATCATCAAGGCAGAAAGAGTTGAGAAAGATGCAAATGGTGAGATTACGACTATCTATGCAACTTATGATGAAGATTCAAAATCCGGAAGTGGAACCGAGGCGAGTCTTAGAAAAGTGAAAGGAACGCTGCATTGGGTTTCTGCAAAACATGCTTTGCCAATTGAGATCAGAACTTACGAAAGATTGTTTACAACAGAACAGCCGGATGCAGAGAAAGATGTTGATTTCGTTCAGTTCATCAATCCTCAATCATTGAGAGTCACGCACGGATTTGCAGAACCAAGTCTGGAAGATGCAACTCTGGATGATCATTTTCAGTTCCAAAGAATTGGATATTATAAAAAAGACAGAGATTCTTCTGATGAGATTTTGGTCTTCAACAGAACTGTCACTCTGAAGGATGGTTATAAACCTTAACAAATTAAGAGTTTTCTTTTATATTTAAAATTATAAATCCGCTTTCTGATCATTTTTTAAAGAGAAAATGATCAGAAAGCGGATTTTTTTTTAAATCATTTTTAATAAGCCGCAGTAAAACGCTTTTTTACAAAATTATTTTGTTCAAGTTCATCTACCAAAGCAACGGCAACATCTTCTACCGAAAGAATACTTCTTCCATCCGCATCAAAAACCGGATTTTCCAAAGCCGTCCTGTAAGTTCCTTTTCTCACACCAGCTGTTCCCTGATGCATCTCGATGGCAGGAGAGAAAAATGTCCAGTCCAAAGTTTCATTTTTCTTAATTTCATTCAGATAATCTCTTGCAGCAGTTGCTCCAGGTTTGATATCTGCAGGGAAATCCGGTCCATCAACCAATTGATTTCCATCGATGAACAAACTTCCTGCGCCACCAACGGTAATAAATCTTTTAACACCAGATTTTTCAACTGCTTGTTCAATATTTTTAGAACCATTTAAAAAATCATTATAAAGATTTGGATTCGTCCATCCCGGATTGAATGTATTGATTACTGCATCATTACCTTCCAAAACTTTTGCAAATTCTTCTACATTATTCACGTCTGCGCTAATTGCATTTACGTTTTCCTTCGCCTCCACTTTTGAGCTGTCTCTTGCAATGGCATTGACTTCATAACCTCTGTTTGCCAATTCATTCACGACTTGTTTTCCTACGAAGCCTGTTGCTCCGATTACTGCTACCTTTTTCATTGTTTTAAATTATTTAAATTAATTGTAATATAATTTGTTACATTTTGTATCAAATTTTTTTTAATCGAACTGATTGGTAAAATCTGATAACTTTTTGTTCTTCAAAAATTGAAAAACCAAATCATCAGTCTCTGCAAATAGAAGATTAAGATTTTTATTAATATCTCTCCCAACGCTGCAAAGTGGATTCGGATTTTGATTTTTCTTTCCGAGAACCTCTGAATTTTTTATCGCTTCATAGATCTCTGCAACGTTCGTTTCATTTGCATTTTTTCCGATTCTCACGCCTCCAGCTTTCCCTTGCCGGCTTTCTATAAGCCCTGATTTTTTCAGATTAATTAATTCTTTACGGACAATTACAGGATTTATATTGATGCTTCCCGCCAGCCAATCGGACGTCAGCCATTCCTGTGGATCTTTCGCAAGAAGTGTCATAATATGGATCGCTGTTGCAAATCTTGTGTTACTCATAATGGTACAAATTTATAAATAATTACAATTGTAACAAAAATAATTACAGTTAAATTTTATTAACTGTAATTATTCTATCAAAGTTTATTTCGTTTCAATTTCTACGATCTTCTTTCCAGCAGCTCCAAAATATTGATTCATAATTGGTTCATAAATTTTATAACCATCATCAACATTTGTGAAAATGACAAGACCTTGTTTTGTTTT